>Ga0302325_10001682_pt1 | contig 55655 bp, 49 predicted proteins | sample Palsa_T0_2_FD_201948 | JGI IMG/M metagenome (GOLD analysis project Ga0302325, IMG submission 201948) | Peat permafrost microbial communities from Stordalen Mire near Abisko, Sweden - Palsa_T0_2 | ecosystem: Environmental > Terrestrial > Soil > Palsa > Peat permafrost | place: Sweden: Abisko... | reverse complement strand
CGCAGCCTCACCGACGTACAGCACGATTTGTTCGATCTGGGTGGCGAACTTTGCATACCCGGTCACCGCATGATTGCCGCGGCGCATGTCGAACGCTTGGAGCACGAGCTGGATGCGCTCAACGAAAGCCTGCCGCCGCTCAAGGAATTCATCTTGCCGGGCGGCGGGGCCGCCGCGGCCGCGTGCCACGTCGCCCGCTCCGTTTGCCGGCGCGCCGAACGCCGTTGTTGGACCCTGGCAGGCGCCGAGAACGTGGCGCCCGAAGCGCTGCAATACTTGAACCGCCTCTCCGACCTGCTGTTCGTCACCGCGCGCGTGCTGGCGCGCGAGGCTCAGGGCAGCGAAGTCTTTTGGCGGCGCAGAACTTCCTAGGCTGCGCCGGCGGCCTGTTTTTTTGCCGTGGTCAGCCAGTCTGCATGCCAGCGCTCCAGATCCGCGATGGCCAGCGGCTGACAGAATAGGAACCCTTGGACCTGGGTCGCATAGCGCGATTTCAGGTACTGCAACTGTGATTCGGTCTCAACGCCTTCGGCGACGGTCGACAGTCCCAGGCTCTTCGCCATCGCGATGATGACATCCACCAAAGGCGTATGACCGCTGCGCGAAACGATGTCGCGCACGAATATACGGTCGATCTTCAACGTGTCTATGGGGAAATGCCGCAGATACGACAGGGAACTGTAGCCCGTTCCGAAATCATCGAGCGCCGTGGCCACACCCAGCGTCTTCAAGGCTTTGACGGCCTTGCTCACCACCGCGGAGTATTCGATGAGGGCGCCTTCGGTGAACTCCAGTTCGATCATGCGCGAATCGATGCCCGCCGCGTCGATGGCGCGCGTCACCCGTTCCACCAGGCTGCCGTCGCGGAACTGCACCCCGGACACGTTCACCGCGACCTGCCAGTTGACCTCTCCCGCGTCGCGCCAGCGGCGCGCCTGAGCGCACGCTTCGCGCAGCACCCAGTCGCCGATGTCCACGATCAGGCCGGTTTGTTCGGCGAGAGGGATGAATTCGTCCGGCGATACGAAACCCCGCGTCGGGTGCCACCACCGCAGCAGCGCCTCGACGGCCTCGACTTGCATGTCGTCCGTGCGCAGGCGCGGCTGATAGTTCAACGTGAATTCGCCGCGATCCAGCGCCTTGCGCAAATCCGTTTCCATGGACAGGTGCTTGGCGGCGCGCGTGCTGATCGATTTTTTGAAGAATTCGATCGCGTTGCTGCCGTTGCGTTTGCCGTGATGCATGGCGGCGTCCGCGTTCTTGAGCAATGCCTCCGCGGTGGTGGCGTCGGTCGGAAACAGGCTCACGCCCATGCTGGCCGAGAGCGGAATTTCCTGCTGCGCGAATACGCAGGGGCGCGACAGCGCTTGCTGCACGCGACGCGCCACGACTTGCGCCGTATCGGCGGTGGAGACCCCCGGCAACGCCAGCGCAAATTCGTCCCCGCCGGTTCGCGCCACCCAATCGTTGATGTCGCTCTTGCCGTTGCCGCTGTCGTCCATATCCAGCACCCGCTGGTCGCGCAGGCAACTCTGCAGGCGGCGCGCCACCTCCTGCAGCAGGCCGTCGCCCACCGTCTGGCCCTGCGTGTCGTTGATGCGCGAGAAGTTGTCGATATCCAGCATCAGCACCGCAACACCGCGCTGGCGCGGTGCCGCCCAAGTCACCTGCTGCTCCAGTATCTGCAGCAGACGCTGCCTGTTCGGCAGCGCGGTGAGCGGATCGTAGTACGCCAGATAGCGGATCTTGGCCTCGCTCTCGCGCAATTGGTCCTGGGTCTGCTTGGAGCGCACCAGAAATTTCACGCGCTCCGCCAGCAGCATCGGGTTGATGCCCTTCGAGGAGAAATCGGTGGCCCCGGCGATGTATGCGCGCTGCACCGACTCCATGTCGTCGAGACTGGTCTGCATCAAGATCGGCACGTGACGCGAGTCGGGATGCGCGCGCAGTTCGCTGCAAACATCGAAACCGCTCATGCCGGGCATCACCACGTCGAGAACCACGCAATCGACCGGCTGCACCCGGTATTGCGCCAGCGCGCTGGCGCCGTCGGCGGCGGTCACCACCCGGAATCCGGCGATTTCCAATGCGCTTCCCACGAGCAGCCGCGCGCCGGGATCGTCGTCGACGACCAGCACGGTCGAGGGATTCTTGGATTCATCGTCGCGGTGATTCATCTGAACCTCGTTAGGCTGCGTTCGGCGCCCGCTCCTGCAGCAGCGCGGCGCAAAATTCTTGATATTCCCGCCGGATCTTCGGCACGAGGGGCGCCGCGGCGGCGATGCCGCCGTCGCGCACCTTCGCTTCGCACTCTCGCGTCAGCATTGCAAGGCGCACGCCTCCCAAGTTGGCGGTGCTGGACTTGAAAGTGTGCAATGCCTCCGACAGCGTCGCGGGCTGGCCGTTTGCGACGGCCCTCTCGATGGCGCCGAGCAGCTCCGGCGAGTGCGCCATATACAGCTCGATCATCGAATTCAGCAGCGTCGGGCGTGCCAGGGACGCGATGTTGCGCAGTACGCCGGCATCGATCAGCGGCGCGCGCGGGCCCTCGCGGCGCTCGGGCTCGGGTAATGCATTCAGTGCCAGCCAACGACGCAGCAGCGACGCGAGCTTTTGCAGCGTGAAAGGCTTGGTGAGAAAATCGTCCATGCCGGCAGCCAGGCAGCGCTCGCGGTCGCCCTCCATGGCATTCGCCGTCAACGCGATGATGGGCATCCGCGCACCGCCGCCCGCCTGCTCGCGGCGCCTGATCTCGGCCGTCGCAGTCATGCCGTCCATCACCGGCATGTGGCAGTCCATGAGCACCGCATCGTACGATTCGCAGCTCAAGGCCTCGAGGGCGAGCCAGCCGTTCTCCACCGAGCGCGCCGTGCAGCCCAGCGTCTCCAGCATGCCCGCGGCCACTTCGCAATTGACCGGGTTGTCCTCGACCAGCAGTATCTTGGGAACGAAAGTGGGCGCGGCCATCGAGAGCATGGGGTGAACGCCGCTTTCTTCGGCCGCTTCCGCCGGCGCGGCAACGGCGCGCATCACGCAATTCAGAAGCTGGGAGCGGCGCACGGGCTTGGTCAGGATGGCGGAGAACAGCTGCACCCCCGCGGAATTGCTTTCGTGGTTGTCGCGCTTCGTCAGCATGACCAGACGCATGCCCGACAAGCGCGCATCTTCGCGAATGACCTCGGCCAGTTCGATGCCATCCGTCTCCGGCATCTGATCGTCGAGCAAGGCCAGATCGAAGTTGGCGCCGGCTTCGGTCCTGAGCAAGGCGAGCGCCGCGGTGCTGGAATCGACCGCCTGTACCTCGACGCCCCAGCTCTGCAGATGCTGGCTGAGCACCACGCGGTTGCTGGCGTTGTCATCGACGATCAGCGCCCGCAGTCCGACCATACGCATGCGCGGCAGCCGGGTGAAGGTCGGTGCTGCTTCCGCGGCAGGTTCGAGCCGCACTTCCAGCCAGAACGTCGAGCCCGCCCCGACCTTGCTCTGCACGCCTATCTGCCCGCCCATCAAGGTGGCGAGTTCCCGGCAGATCGCGAGCCCCAGGCCGGTGCCGCCGTATTTGCGCGTCGTGAAGGTGTCCGCCTGGCTGAAGGCGCTGAAGATCTCGGACTGAACGTCGGCAGCGATGCCGATGCCGGTGTCGATGACCTCGAATCGCAGCTCGCCGCCGTCGCCGAGCGCGCTCACGCGCACCATGACCTCGCCGACGTCCGTGAACTTGATGGCGTTGCCGACCAGATTGATCAAAATTTGCCGCAGCCGGGTCGGATCGCTGTTTACCTTGGCGGGCACCGCCGGGTCGATGGCGCAGATCAGCTCCAGGCCCTTGACGTGCGCGCGCGCGGCGCAGATCTCGATGGCCTGTTCCACCGTCTCGCGCAATCCGAATTCGATGCGTTCGAGCTCGAGCTTGCCCGCTTCGACCTTGGAGAAATCCAGGATGTCGTTGATGATCTGCAGCAGCGCCTCGGCGGATTGCGAGATGGTCTGCGACAGGTGCCGCTGCCGCGGCGTCAGTTCGGTTGCCTGCAGCAGCTCGGACATGCCGATGACGCCGTTCATCGGCGTGCGGATCTCGTGGCTCATGCGCGCCAGAAACTCGCTCTTGGCGCTGCTGGCGCGTTCCGCCGCCTCCTTGGCGCGCGTGGCTTCATCGATGACCTGCTGCAGTTCGCGATTCGCCTTGCCGAGATTCTCGGTGCGCTCCGCCACCTGCTGTTCGAGGAACTGCCGATACTTCTCGAGGCGCGCATCGCGGTGACGAATCTGCGCAAGCATTTGATTGAAGCCGTCGATGAGCGAGCCGATCTCATCTTGGGAATTGCCCTCTACCCGCAATCCGTAATCCTCCTCGGCCGACACCCGTTGCATGGTCTGCGCAAGGTTGACGATGGGATTGGAGATTTGCTTTTGCAGGCGCGCTGCGAGCCAGTAGGACATGAGCACGGCCAGCGCCGCCGCCGCCGCGGTAATCGCAGCGTAGATGCGCCACTCCGGATAGAGCGCCGCAAGCGGCAGCAATAAAGTCGTATAGCCGAGAATCACGCCGTCGCGTCGGGCGGGCACGGTGATCTCGAAGCGGCCGCCGCGCAAGGTGAGGCGCGCGCCCGCCGGATCGAAGGGAATGCCCGCCGAACGATGCGTGTCCGCCGCTTGCACCGGCTGCAGCAGCGCTTCGTCGGCGTCGCGGTCGTAAGTTGCAAGCAGCTGGCCGGTCGGCAGGTACACCTCCGCGGCCGACACAAAGGGCTCATCGTGCAACGATTTCAGCGCACTGACGGCCGCCTGCTGCCGCCCGAGTTGCGCCGCTTCGATGGCATCGGCGCCGCTCTCCCCGCCGATCGCAAGGGCTCGGCGGCACAGATCATCTCGTTGCTGTACCAGATTGGTTGCAATGTGCATGAGCAGCGCGATGCCGAACGCCGCCATTGCAGGAACCAGAATGACGACGCGCAGCTTGCGTTCGAGCGGCAGGTCCGCAAACCAACGGATCAAAAAGACCCCCTTCGCGCAAAGATAATCAGCATATGAATTCTTGCCTTCGGATGTCGGCTTTGGGCAGTAAATCTGCTGGTTTGGAACGTGACGTGGGTCACGTTGCCCCCAATAGCCGAGATGCCCCTACAGGGAAGGTCGGCCGCTCCTACACGCTCGCGAAACAGCTATCGGCGCTTGCAGGCAGCCTCGATCAATCGCCGGGCGTGCGGCCAATCGAACGCAGGACCCGGATCGGTCTTGCGGCCCGGTGCGATGTCGCTGTGCCCGACCACCCGATCGGGGGAAAAGGCCGGATAAGCGGCACAAAGAGCGCCGACGACTTGCGCCAGCACGAGGTACTGGACCGGCTCGTATGGCAGCGTATCCGTACCCTCCAGTTCCACGCCAACGGAGAAGTCGTTGCAGGCTTCTCGACCTTCGTAACTCGACACGCCGGCGTGCCAGGCGCGATCGGAGAATTTGACATACTGCGTAATGTCGCCGCCGCGGGCCACCACCAGATGTGAGGAGACACGCAACGGTCCGATCTGCGCAAAATACACATGCGCCTCGGGCGGCAGGGTGTTGGTGAACAGCCGCTCGATCCAGGGGCCGCCGAATTCTCCCGGCGGCATGCTGATGCCGTGGACCACGATCAGGTTGGTCTCGATGCCCGCCGGCCGCGCATCGCAATTCGGCGAGACGACGTAATTAACGCCCTGTAGGAGTCCGCTGTCTAGGTCAACCTGCAATTGCCGCGTCCTTCGCTGCGAGCCGCCCCGCTAGCATATGCGACAATCTGAGGCTTATGAATGCTGCTGTTCGCACAACCGCTCGGATCCTTGACCCATGCGATTGACGCGCGTATTCGTCGACGCGCCGCTGGAAAGCGGCGGCACCGTGGATCTGCCCGACGATGCCGGTGCGCACTTGGCGAAGGTGCTGCGCGCACGCAGCGGCGATGAAATCATGCTGTTCAACGGCGACGGCCGCGATTTCACCGGCATCATCGGCAGCGTGCGCGGCAAGCATGTGACCGCCGAGATCGGCGCCGCACATCCGGTCGAGACGGAGTCCCGCCTCTCCATCACGCTGGTGCAGTGCATGCCGCGCGGCGAGAAAATGGACTGGGTCGTGCAGAAGACCACGGAATTGGGCGTCGCGCGCATCGTGCCGGTCATCAGCCAACGCAGCGTGGTGCGGCTCGATCACGGCCAGGCGCAATCCAAGCAGAGCCATTGGCAGGCGGTCGCAGTCAGCGCCTGCGAGCAATGCGGCCGCGCACGCCTGCCGATGATCGAGTCTCCCGTGCAGCTCTTGAATTATCTCGGAGGATTGGCGCCGTCGGCCCATCCCCGCTGGGTGCTTGAGCCGCAAATTGCGGCAACCGCCCCGCAGCGCCTGCCGTTGACCGAGGCAGAGATCGCCATCGGTCCGGAGGGCGGCTTTGCGCCCGAGGAACTCGAGGGGTTCAAGTTGGCGGGATTCTTACCGCTGGGGCTGGGCCCACGGGTGCTGCGCACCGAAACAGCCGCGATCGCGGCACTCGTATGGCTTCAATCGCTTTTTGGGGATATGTGATGAACACCAAGTTGTTATTGACCGCAGCATGCATTGCCGTGCTGTCGGCCTGCGGCGGATCCTCCCCGACGACGACCTCGACGACAGCCACCACGCCGCCCACCACGACTACCACCACGCCTCCGCCTACGACACCGCCGCCCACCACGCCGCCCCCGGCCACCGGTTCGGGCACCGACGTGACCATGTACAAGAACGACGTCAGCCGCAGCGGCCTGAACGCCAACGAGACGACCCTCACCACCTCGAACGTCAATTCCACGAGCTTCGGCCTGCGGCACAACATGCCGGTCGACGGCAAGGTCGATGCACAGCCCTTGTACTTGTCGCAGCTCAGCATTGCGGGGACCGCTCACAACGTCGTATTCGTCGCCACCGAGCACGACTCGGTATATGCATTCGATGCCAACAGCGGCGCCGTGCTGTGGCACGTGTCGATGCTGAAAGCCGGCGAGAGCACCAGCGGCTCGTTGGGCTGCAGCCAAGTGGTGCCCGAGATCGGCGTGACGGCCACGCCCGTGATCGACCGGAGCGCAGGCGCGCACGGCACCATTTTCGTCGTCGCCATGTCCCTCGATGCCTCCTCCGCATACCATCAGCGCCTGCACGCGCTCGATATCACCACCGGCGCGGAATTGCTGGGAGGTCCGACCGAGATCAGCGCCAGCGTAGCGACCGCCGCCGGCGGCACCAATGCCTTCAACCCGACGCAATACGAGGAACGGGCCGCGCTGCTGCTGTTGAACGGATCCATCTACGTGAGCTTCACCTCGCATTGCGACGCTCCGCCCTATTCCGGCTGGGTCATGACTTATGCGGAGAGCACGCTCGCCCAGACCGCCGTGCTCAATGTGGGCCAGAACAGCGAATCGGGACCCGCGATCTGGATGTCGGGCGGCGGACCTGCAGCCGATGCTTCCGGCAATGTCTATCTGTTGACCGCCAATGGGGCGTTCGAGACCACGCTCAACGCGGCAGGGTTTCCCAATCTCGGCGACTTCGGCAACTCGTTCCTGAAGATCGCCAACTCCGGCAGCACCCTCTCAGTCGCCGATTATTTCGCGCTCACCAACACCGTGGCCTTATCGGCCGCCGACAAGGATCTCGGCTCGGGCGGCGCCATGGTGCTGCCCGACCTCACGGACAGCGGCGGGACCGTGCACCACTTGGTCGTCGGAGCAGGCAAGGACGGCACTATCTATGTCGTGAACCGCGATTCGATGGGGAAATTCAGCTCCACGGCGAACAACATCTACCAACAGCTCACCGGCGCGCTGCCCGGCGGCGTCTTTTCCACGCCCGCGTACTTCAACAACACGATCTATTACTGCGATGTCGGCGGATCGGTGAAGGCATTCGCGATCAGCAACGCCATGTTGGCCGCCACGCCGCAATCGCAGAGCGCCGTGCAGTTCCCTTATCCAGGCAGCGCCATCGCCGTTTCGGCCAACGGCACCGCGAACGGCATCGTTTGGGCGCATGAAAACACGAGTCCAGCCGTTTTGTACGCCTACGACGCGACTAATCTCACGCACGTCCTGTACAACAGCAGCCAGGCAGGCACCCGCGATCAATTCGGCAGCGGCAACAAATACATCACGCCGACCATCGCCGACGGACAGGTGTTCGTGGGAACGCAGAACAGCGTCGCAATCTTCGGCTTGCTGCAGTAAGAGCGCGGCGCTCCGCCGCGCAAGACCGGCAGGGTGCTGGGACGCCTCTAGGACGCCTGGGGCATCACCGAGGTCTCCTCCGCGATCATCTGCTCCAGGCGCTGCAGATCGGGGATCAGCGGCGTCTCATTGACCATGCGCACCTGGCAGATGACCGGCGATCTCTCCGGGAAACTGCGCGACGGATCCGGCCGAACCACATCCGCGTTGACGCGCACCAGTTGGGGGAAGCCTTGCGTCAGCATGCCGAAAAAGCCGGCCTGCAGCAGACCGCCGTTGGCGTGAAAAACCACGATGCGGGTGCGCGTGGAAACACTCGGCAGCGGCTGACCGAACGCTCCTTCGAACGAAACCACCGGAACGTTGCGTCCGCTCCAACCCACCAGCCCCGCATACCAGGGCGGCGCGTTGGTCATGGCCATGGGGGTTTGATAACCGATGACTTCGGCGACACAGGCTCGCGGTACGATCAGTCTCTCCCCCGCCAGCGGCACCAGCAGGCTGTAGAGCTCGTCGCGCAGTTCCGACATTGGCGCCTACCTTGCCACGGCGCTGCGCCGGTTGACGAGCGGTTCGATGGCGTCGAGCAGCTGGCTCTCCTGATAAGGCTTGCCCAAATAATCGTCGACGCCCAACTCGATGGCCCGGGCACGGTGCTTCTCGCTGACGCGCGAAGTGATCATGACGATCGGGATGTGCTTCAGGCGCGCGTCGTTGCGCACGTGGGCGGCCACCTCGTAGCCGTCCATGCGCGGCATCTCGATGTCGAGCAGAATGATATCCGGCATATTCTCCTGCAGCAGCGATACGGCATCGACGCCGTCCTTCGCCGTCAGCACGCGCATGCCGTTGCGCTCCAGCAGCCGCTGCGTCACCCGCCGTACCGTAATCGAATCGTCCACCACCAGCGCGAAGGTGCGCCGGTCGCGTTGATCGAGGACGCCCGCGTCGGCTGACCGCGAGCGCCACTCGGAGCGCACCAGCGCTCCCATGTCGAGAATGATGACGATGCGCCCATCGCCCAGAATCGTCGCTCCGGCGATGCCGCGAATGCCCGAGACCTGAGGCCCGAGAGATTTCACGACGATTTCCCGGCTGCCGACCAGTTCGTCGGTCACCAGGGCGGTGGAGTGTTCGCCGGCCCGAATCAATACCACCGGCATGGATACGTCGGTATCGGGCAGGCGCGTCGGGCCCAGTCCGACGAACGCGCCCAGCTGCTGGAATCTGTATTTCTGATTGCCGTATTCGAACAGCGGCGCATCTTTGCTGAGCTGCCGCATGACGATGTTGCGCGGCAATCGCACCACGCCCTCCACGGTTGCCAACGGCAATGCGTACACCTCCTCGGCGACGCGCACGATCAAGGCCTGGCTGATGGCAAGGGTAAAGGGCAGACGAATCGTGAATCGCGATCCCTTGCCGTCGCTCGAATCAATGAACAAGCCGCCGCCGAGCTTCTTGACCTCCGTGGCGACCACATCCATGCCCACGCCGCGGCCCGCCGCCTGCGTCAGAGACCCAGCGGTGCTGAAACCCGGCTCCAAAATGAGCTGCATCGCTTGTTCGTCGGTGAGCTTGGCATGGCTGTCAGTGAGTCCCAGCGCGATGGCCTTTTCACGGATGAGCTTGACGTTGATGCCGCTGCCATCATCGGCCACCACGATCACGATTTCCGCGCCGTCGCGCTCCAGGGTGACGGAGATCCGCCCGACATCCGGCTTGCCCAGGGCGGAACGCCGATCAGGGGCTTCGATGCCATGAATCACCGCATTGCGCAGCATGTGCTCGAGCGGCGCCACCATCCGCTCCAACATCTGTCGATCGAGTTCGGCGGCAGCGCCTTGCACCACGAGCTCGGCGCGCTTGCCGGTGTCGTTGGCCGCTTGGCGGACCAAGCGCGTCAAGCGCTGCACGTGACGCTGGAAGGGCACCATGCGCGTGCGCATCAAGCTGTTCTGCAGTTCCGTGATGACCCGCGACTGCTGCGTCAGCAGGTTCTGCGCCTCACGGGTCAAGGTTTCCAGCAATCCTTGAATGCTCGCAACGTCGCCCGATGTCTCCGTCAAGGCACGGGAGAATTGCTGTAGGGTCGAATATCGATCCAGCTCCAGCGGATCGAAGTCCTCGCGCCGCGGCCCATCGTCCTGGTGTTTGTTCAAAACCTGAGCTTCGGTCTCGATTTCCAACCCGCGCAACTGGTCCTTGAGACGCGTCACCGTGCGCGCAAGCTCGGCCAGATTGAAGTCGATCGAATTGACCTGCTGATCCAAGCGCGAGCGGAAAATGCTCACCTCGCCCGCATTGTTGAGCATGGTGTCGAGCAAGTCCGCGTCCACGCGGGCCATCTCGGCGCGTTCCGCGGGCAGCACCTCGCGGCCAGGCAGCACCGGCGCACTGCTGATTTCCGAACCGGCCGCCGCATCCTCGGCGACCGCCGGCTCAGGCTCTTCGAGCGGCACGGCAGCAACGCTGGGTGCTGCGGCGACGGGTTCCACAGGTGTATCGAGGACACTCGGCGGTTCGGCGGGCGCTGCGGCTGCAGTCGGTGGCGCTTCGGGAACAGGGGCAGGCGCTTCGGGAGCAGGCATCGGCGCCGCGGCCGGCACTTCCAGCGGTGCTTCTTCCGCAACGGGCACTTGCGCAGGCGGCGGCACAACGGGCGCTGCCGCGGGAGGCGCATCGGGCGCTGCCGCGGCTTCTGCGGGCGCCAACGACGCTGGATGAGCGCTCAATTCGCGAATCTGAGCGACCAGCGCTGGTGCCTTGTTCGGCATTTCTCCGGCGCTGACCAAATCGCGCATATGCGCGAGTTCATCGAGGCTGGCCTGCATCACGGCATGCGCGCGCTCATCGCCGGACACCGAGCCGTTGTCGATCTGTATGACCAGCGTTTCGAGCTCATGACTCAGATCGCCCATGGCAGCGATGCCCGCCATGCGTGCGCCGCCTTTGAGGGTATGCAAGGTGCGCTGCAGTTCGGCAAATTGAGATTTATCGGCTTGATCGCGCTTCCACGCGTTCAGTGAGGTCTCCGCGACCTCCAAAAGTTCGGTGGCCTCTTCGCTGTAGATGTTGGCGATCTCATGATCGAACTCCACCACCGGCGCAGGCGGCGGCGCAGCCACTGCCGGCTCTGGCGCGGGTGGCTCCGCCTCGGGAACCAAGGGCGCGGCGTATTCCCCTGCCGCGGCAACTGATTCGGCGGTGGGGCCAGGCGGCTCGGCCTCTGCGACGATCGTTTCCTCGGGCAAAGCAGGTGGTGGCGCAACATCAGCCGGCGCTTCGGTCAACGGTGCGGGTTCGGCGACCACCGGTGCCGGCATGATCGCCGAGGAACTGGTTTCGATCGACTGTTGACGCGCGATCATCTCGTCGATCTCGACCTCGAGATGATGCAGCCGCTCCAATAGCACCGCTTGATCGGTAAAGAAGCCGGTCGACTCGTTGATATGCGAAACCACGTTGTCGATGGCGCTGACTGCATCCGCCAACGTCGCGAGTCCCTCATCGGACAATCCATGGCCGCTGTCGTACGCCTTGCGCATCACATGATTCAACGGCTCGGTAATTCGGATGCCGTGCCGCGCCTCCGCCATTTTCGAGCTGCCGCTCAGCGTATGAATGGCGCGGAAAACCGCCTCGGACAGCACATGCGGCGCAGACTGGCTCGAGCGCTTGCGCAAATACTCGCGAATCTCGCTCAGGTGGCTCGAGGTTTCCTTGCTGTAGATTTCATGCAGCGCAGGATCCATCGTCGGTCCTGTCGGCGGCGGCAACGGACTTGGCACGGGATCCGGTTCCGCCATGGGCGGCATGGGCTTGCGAATCATCGCGGGAATCGCAGTGCCCGTGGTGGTTATGCTGTCCCCACCGGCCCAACTCGTGCCGGCCGGGTGGCCGTCGGATGCCGCCCGATCCTTCGGCGTCGCCACCGCCATGTCGGCTTCGCGGCCGTCGGCAAAGGCGAATGCGCGGGCCATCAGCGGTTCGACCGGCGCCGTGGTCTGCCGCCCCGTCTCCAATTGCTCCACCAGCTGCGGCAGCGCGGCGACCGAAGTGCGCAGCAGATTCATCATGCCAGGCGTTCTCGACAGGGTCTTGTCGATGATGCGATTCAGTAAATTCTCGATCGCCCAGCCGAACTCGGCTATCGAGCGAGCGCCGACCATCCGGCCGCTGCCCTTCAACGTGTGAAAACTGCGGCGCAGGGAACCCAAGGACTCCAGATCCATCGGGTTCTGGTCCCACAGCGGAAAGACGGTTTGTATCGAGGTGATCTCTTCCTTTGCTTCCTCGATGAACAGTTCGACGAACTGCGGATCCACCGCCTCGGGCGGCTGGATATTGATCAAGGGACTGGTCGAGGAATGCGCGCGCTGGCTCGAGTCCAACAGCACGGTGACTGCTGCCGCGGTGTCGAGCTTGACGGTCTTGGCGGCCTCGCCGGCCGACATTGCCACGTCCGGAACGCGCGAGGGGCCCTCATGCCTCAGGGCCTTGAGGCAGGTTTCAGCATTGTCCAGCATGTACCAAGGATCGGTGCGGCCGCTCTGCAGCGTCTCCATGTAGTATTCGATGCTGACGATTGCGTCGGCCACGCGTTCCAGCCGCAGCGCATCGGGTGCCGGGGCACCGGGCTCGATCAGCTTCCGCACCTCCGTACCGATGGCCTCCATGATGTCGACCGCTCGATGCTTGCCGAGCATCAAGAGGCCTGCGGCAATGCCGCGCAACAGCTGCGGGACGTTGTCCAATCCTTGAGGCGAAAAATCAGCGGGCTTGTGCACCGCCAACGTCACCGCTTCCTTGATCCGCGCCAGATTGACGATGCATTCGCGCAGCACCGCTTCGCTGACCTGGCGAAACTCGCCATCGTGATCGGCGGGAACATTCGCCGCGGCCCCTTCGGACGCCGGCAAAATCAGGCTCACCAGTTGATCGTCGAGGCTATCCTCGACGGACAGCAACACACCGGCGACACGCACCAATGCTTCTTCGGAGGGGGTCTTCCCTTCGGTGACGATCTCCGCCAATTCGCCGATTTCCTGCTGAATGCGCTGGCGCAGCTCCCCGAGGCCGAGCACGCCCAGCGTGTCGCTGATCTTCTTCAGCAGCTCGAGCTGCGGCCCCAACTCGTCGCTGGCGCCACCCCCACGCCGCACAAATATGTCGAGGACGTCTTTGACCTTGGAGAGATCTTCCTTGATCGCGGCCGCAACCGTGCGCATGAGCTTGACGCTCGGCGCCGATAGATTCTGCCGCTCTTGCTCGATCGAATCATCGACCGGCAGCAATTCCGACAGCTTGAAGGAGGCGCGCACCGAGGCGATGCGTCCGGTGTTGGTCGAGGCGCGCGCTACGTAGTACAGCAGGTTATTGAGCAAGTCGACGGGAGGGTCTTCGCAGTAGCGAGCCTCGCCGGTCTCGTAAAGAATCTTGATTTGCCGGTCGGCCTGGCCGAGCAAACGTTTGAGCGTGGCGCTGCCCTCCAGCCCGTTGGCCCGCAACGCCTCCAGAATCGCCCCGACCACCCACCACAGCTGAAACACCGGCTGCGTGACGGCGATCTGCTCGAGTTTCTCCGCGACCTTGGCCAGAACTTCGAGGTTCTGAACCGTGCGTTCGCCGCGAATATAGCCCAACAACCCGAGCTGGAACCGCGGCCTCAGGCGTCTCGCCCATTGCACCACCGAGAGCTGTTCGCCCGGGCGCGGCGCGTGCGGCTGCGCGGGCTGATCGGACTTCAGGTTGAGCAGCAGCAGCGTGCCTTCCGATAGCAGCGGACTGCCGCGCACGGAACGGAGGTCATTGAGCAGCGGCAGCAGAACCAGTGCGAGGTCGCGGCCGCCGGAGAGGACTCGCTCCAGGTAGGTGGGCAGCTGCACCATCGCCCGCATCAGTGCATCGAGCCCGTCTATTTGCCGCTTCTGATCGTTGCCCGACGTCAGCAGATAGCGGGTGACGTGCTCCATCTCCTCCGCCAGCAGAGCAGCTCCGTACACCTCGACCAGCCGCAGCACGCCGTGCGCCAAATGCAGCTGGTCGGCGCACTTTTCCAGCAGAACGCGCTGATCCGGACGCTCGGCATAGGCCTCGAGCGAGGCGCGCGCGTCATTCAGCGTCGCGTTGAGTTCCTTGGCGACGATGTGCAACGTTTGGGAGCTGATGTCAGTCATTCAAGAATCGTCTTCAGGCTCAAGCGCCTATGCCGCTGGCCTTGCGAAATTTTCCGGTGTTGCCCGTCTTGACCGGACTCACCGTTTCGGTGGCAACCGGCAGCCGCGTCGAGGAGGAGGAGGTACCCAAGGTGGTCGTCCCGCCGCCGTAATCCGGCAAGCGGAAGCCGGAGACCGACTTGCGCAGCTGCGCGGAAAGCGCGGCCAGCTTGGCGATGGACGTCGAAGTCGCGGTGGATCCTTCCGCGGTTTGCGAGGAAATCTCGCGCACCACCTGCATGTTCTTGGAGATGTTTCCCGAGGCGACAGCCTGCTGGCGCGCGCTGGCGGAAATGTTTTGCACCAAGCTAGCTATCTGATTGGAAACCTGCTCGATTTCCTCCAACGCCGCGCCGGCGTTTTCCGCCAGCAGCGCGCCCCCCACGACGTCGGTGGTGCTGCGTTCCATCGACACCACCGCCTCATTCGTGTCGGTTTGGATGGTGCGCACCAGGACCTCGATCTGTTTGGTCGCATTGGCAGCCCGCTCCGCGAGGCGTTGTACCTCGTCGGCAACCACGGCGAACCCGCGCCCGGCTTCCCCGGCCATGGACGCTTGAATGGAGGCGTTCAACGCCAGGATATTGGTTTGCTCGGCGATATCATTGATCAGCTCGACGATATTGCCGATTTCCTGCGAACTCTCGCCCAGGCGCTTGATGCGCTTGCTGGTCTCTTGGATGGTCTCGCGAATGGCATTCATGCCATCGATGGTGCGCCGGACCGCATCGCCGCCCTTGTGCGCTACGTCGACGGAGTGGCGCGCAACGTCCGCGCAGCGCTCCGAATTACCGGATACTTCTTCGATCGAAGCGGCCATGTCTGCCATGGATTCGCTGGCGGCGGAGATCTGCCGCGATTGCGCGCTGCTGGCCTTCGCCATGTGCGCGGCCGCGCCCTGAGTCTGCTTGGCGGCGCTGTCCAGTTGGATCGCGCTATCGTTGATGGTGGTCACCAACTCGCGCAATGCCTCGACCGCATAGTTGATCGAGTCGGCTATGGCGCCGGTGATGTCCTCGGTTACGGTGGCCTGCACGGTCAGATCGCCGTCGGCGAGATTCGACAGCTCATCGAGCAGTCGCATGATGGCTTCCTGGTTGCGCTCGTTCTCCCGCACGCGCAACTCGCTGGTCTTGCGCACATTGATCGTCTTGGAATACACCCAGGCTGAAACGCCGAGAAGCACCACCGCCAGCGCCAGCAGACCCAATATCAAGGACTTGTAGTCTGGACCGGCCGTATTGGGCGCCGGTGTGGAGGCCAATTCGCCGGCCAGGGTGCTGGCCGTCGGCGGCAGCTCGCGGGTCGCGGTCTGGGCCTTGGACAGGGTCTCGGCGGCGGCAATCGCCTTGCGCACGGCGTTGGTGTACTGCGAATTGCGCTGTACCACCGTCTTCAAGCGCTGTTCCGAATCGGCCCCGGTCACCTTGGATATCGCGAGTCCCGATTCCTCGCCGCTCAAGCCTCGCATGACCTGATTCAGGAATTCGAGGCTGTCGGCCAAGCGTTGGGCGGCGGGCGCCGCGTCGCTGACGCCCGTACTCAAACCATTCAGATCCTGTTGGATGCGTTGCACCATGAGTTCGAAGCGTTCGAGATAACGGCTCATGCCCTCGAGCTTCGATGTCCCCACGGAACTGCCGAGATCGCCGAGTTCGGATAATAGCTTCGGCGCGAGGTCCCGTGCCTCTTGATTGGCGCCCTGGATGGCGTCCACGGACTCGCGCGCCGACACGACCGTCGTCACATTGGCATCGAAATTCTTCCACACCGCCGCGTCGCCCCCGCCGGTTTGAGGGCGCAGCGTCTGCAGCTCGGCAACGCTCTTGCCGAGCGCGTCGAAGGCGCTGGTCTCGCCGCGCAGGGCGTTTTGCGCCTCGAACGGAATTCGCTGCAGCACCAGCGACAATGCTTCCGGAGGCGCCGCATTGGCGCCCGGCGCGCGCGTCAGCAATGTGAGCACCGCCGCCCCGATCAGGCAAAGCACGATCAATCCCGCCAATAGGGGCAGGTTCATCCGCTTCGGTTTTGGATCGGTTTGCGTACTCAACTTGCCGCCTGCAGGAAGCTCTGGCTTTCCACCAGAGATTTCAAACTCAACACCGGCCACACCTCGCCGCCGCGGCGGAAAGCCCCGGCCAGATAGGCATCACAGCGAATCACGGTCGGCGGCGGGTCCGGGTTGAAATCCGACTCCGCAAAGCGCCGAAACCCTAGTACCTCATCGACCATCAAACCGGCCGGGACGTCCCGGTGATTGACCACGATGATCCGCGTGTTGCGGCCCGACGCCGTGGCGCCGCTGCCGAGAAATTGCCTTAGATCCAGCATGGGCAACAATTGTCCGCGAACGTTCGCCAAGCCTTTTACCCAACTCTTCGCGCCGGGAATGCGCGTAACGGCCGCCGGATACCCCAATACCTCGCGGGTCTCCTCGCGGGCGACCAGAAACGTCTCGCCTCCCATGCGAAACGCCACGCCAACCCATTCCTTGGCGACTTCCGCGCCGGCCGTGCTGCCCGGGGCCACGGTGCGGCTGCGTTTCTCGAGTTCCTTCAGCAGCTCGAACGGCCTGTCGCGCAGGCTCCGCAAGCTGTTGTCGGGCCCGCTCATCGTACTCGTCATGTAGCCAGCGCTGCTTGTGCCTTTTCGACCAGAGCCTGGGCCGAGACCGGTTTGACGAGGTAATCGACGGCGCCCTGGCGCAAGCCCCAAACGCGATCGGTCTCCTGCCCCTTGGTGGTGACCATGATAATCGGTATCAGACTGGTCACGGGATCGTTGAGCAGCATGCGCGTGGCCTGATAGCCGTTCACGCCTGGCATGACGATGTCCATGAAGATCAGATCCGGTTTCATTTCTCTGGCTTTGCGAACGCCCTCCTCGCCATTCTCGGCGGCCGCGGTCTTGAAGCCATGCTTTTCCAGCGCTTTTTGCATGACGAAGACTTCGGTAGGTGAATCGTCCACGATGAGAATCAGTGCCATTGGCTTTATCTCCGTCATTTCCCGACGTGCGCTTCAATTGCGCCCAGCAATTCATCCTTAGTAAACGGCTTGGTCAAATAATGTTCCGAGCCCACGATACGCCCGCGCGCGCGGTCGAACAGTCCGTCCTTGCTCGACAGCATGATCACCGGTATCTGCTTGAACACCTTGTTGTGCTTGATCAAGGAGCAGGTCTGGTAGCCGTCGAGCCGCGGCATCATGATGTCGACGAAAACGATGTCGGGTTGATGATCCGCGATCTTCGACAAGGCGTCGAAACCGTCCACCGCCGTAAAGACTTCGCAGCCTTCCTTCGTGAGCAGGGTTTCAGCGGTTCGCCGAATGGTCTTGCTGTCATCGATCACGAGAACCTTGAGACCCGTGAGCTTGGGCTTACCGCTGGTGATGATGCTATCCATGAAATATCTTAAAGGACCTTGGTGCTACTTGAGCGTAGGTGCTGGAATATTGTGGCTTTTTAACATATCCGGGCCGCGCAAGCCACGGTATGGGATGCACATTTCGAGGCATACGGACCGAAACAACGGTGGCCTGGTTCACAGTTCTCTCATGACGCCGGGCGCGGCCTGCGCTTGCGCTAAACTGCCGGAATGAGCGTGTCGCCCCGAGTGCGTCTGCTGGTGGTCATGGACCCCATCGAGGCGATCAAGCCGGCCAAGGATAGTACGCTGGCGATTCTGCTGGCCGCGCAGGCCCGCGGCTGCGAGCTTTTCTACGCGGAACTCAAGGATCTATGGCTGCGCGACGGGGTCGCGTTCGGCCGGCTCGCACGGCTGGAAGTGTTTTCCGACATGTCGGCCTGGTTCAAGCGCCGACCAGCGGAAGTGGCCAGGCTGGGCGAATTCGATGTCATTCTGATGCGCAAGGACCCCCCGTTCGACACCGAGTATGTATACGGCACCTACATACTGGAACGCGCCCAGATCCAGGGGGCATTGGTCTGCAACCGGCCGCAGGGGCTGCGGGACATGAACGAAAAGGTCTACACCGCCTGGTTCCCGCAGTGCTGCGCGCCCACGCTGATCACCCGCGACATGCACGACATGAGCGAATTCCTGCGCGAGCATGGCAAGATCGTCTGCAAACCCCTGGACGGCATGGGCGGCAAGTCGATCTTCGTGCTGGAACAAGGGGATAAGAACCGCAACGTCGTGTTCGAAACCCTCACCGGCTACGGCACGCGCTATGCCATCGTGCAGCGCTACCTGCCGCAGATCGTCACCGGCGGCGACTGCCGCATCATCCTGGTGGACGGCGAGCCCGTCCCCTTCGCGCTGCAGCGCATGCCTTCGCCTTCGGACAATCGAGGCAATCTGGCCGCCGGAGCCACGGCCGAGAGCCGTCCTCTGAACGATCGCGACCGCTGGCTGTGCGCAGAGATAGGTCCCAGGTTGCGCGCCGCCGGCATGCTGTTCGTCGGTTTGGATGTGATCGGCGAATTCGTTACCGAGATCAACGTAACCAGTCCGACGGGTATCCGAGAATTGGACAAGAAGCATGGAGTCGATATCGGTGGAAAGTTGATGGACGCGATCATCAAGACGCTGGAAGCAGCGTGAGCGCACCGCCGCCGGTATCCAGCATGTTAGGTGCCGGCCTGCCGCCCGCTCAGGACCGCATGCTCACCACCTGCTTTTTGGCGGCATTACTGCACGGCATCGTGATCTTGGGTGTCACCTTCAGTGCCATCGGCGGATCGACCCCGCAGGATGCCGCGGGCGGCCTGGAGGTGGTACTCGTGAACGACCGAGCACCGAGCGCCGAGCAGAACCCGAGCGCCCGCTACCTCTCCCAACGGACCCAATTGGGTTCGGGCAACGCTCTGCATGGCGAACGTACGCTCATCCCCAAATCCTCGCCGATGCCTGTGGATCGATTGGGGATACCGAGCGGCAGCGGTGCGGGGTCCGTGCAGACGGGCAATGACTCGGGCGATGAACAAATGGTGGCGACCCATGATGCGTCGACGAAAATTCTGTACTTCGCGTCCACCAGCGAGGCCAAAGAGGCTTCCCAATTTCCGATGTTGCTGGAAAAGCGGCCCGATACGGCTATGACGCCCAATGACGATGGCGTCGAATTGCGCATGCGCGGAGAATCCAAAGCCGGCCTTTGGATCGCGGCCGATACGCGCGAATCGGACGTCGCGGTGTATTTGGACAGCTGGCGGCGCAAGATCGAGCGAATCGGCACCATGAACTTTCCGGATGCGGCCCGGCGCAACAAGCTTTCAGGCACCCCGGTGATCGAGGTCACCATCGGCGCCGACGGGAAATTGCTGAACGCGTCGGTGCTGCGTACCAGCGGCCACGCAGAGATCGACGAGGCAGCTTTGCGGATTTTGAAACTCGCAGCGCCCTACGATCGCTTCCCGAACGAACTGCTCGCCAAGCACGACGAGATTCGCATCGCCTATGAGTGGCAATTTCTGGGCGGCGATTCCCGGGGCGGCAGCGTGTTTTATGCAGATCCGGACACGCCGCGGTAGCGGCCGGTAACCTCGTGAGCGAATCAGGCTATCTTACCAACCAACTGCTGATCGCCATGCCGGCCATGGGCGACCCTAACTTCTCGCAAACGGTTGCGCTGATTTGCGACCATAACTCGGACGGCGCCATGGGTCTGATTCTCAACAAGCCGCTGCCGATGCGCATGGCGGAAATCTTCGAGCAGCTGGAGATCGAGATTGCGGCCGGACCCCTGCAGCAGCGCCACGTGCTGCGAGGCGGTCCTGTGCAAACCGATCGCGGCTTCGTGGTACATCGTGCCGGCGGCGAGTGGGACTCGACCCTGAAGGTCTCGGATGCGCTGCATGTGACCACCTCGCGGGACATCCTCGCGGCGATCGCGCGCGGCGAGGGACCCGCTGATGCGGTCGTCGCTCTCGGCTATGCCGGGTGGGGCGGCGGTCAACTGGAGGAGGAGATCCGCGCCAACGCCTGGTTGAATGCTCCCGTGGACCTTGCTCTGATTTTCGACCTGCCCTTCGAGTCTCGCTGGCAGGCCGCGGGGCTGCTGCTCGGCGTGGAATTGACGCGCATCAGCCCCATCAGCGGAAATGCGTGAGGCCGGCCGAAACGCGTCAGTGCCGCGGGTGATCCTGGCTTTCGATTTTGGTCAGCGCCGCATCGGTGTTGCCTGCGGCGACACCATCAGCCGCACGGCATCGCCCGTCGGATTGGTGCTCGTGGATGCCTCCGGTCCTCGCTGGCAACAAGTCGAGTCGCTGGTGAAAATTTGGCTGCCGAACCTGGCAGTCGTCGGCCTGCCGTATAATGTGGATGGCTCCGAGGGCGCCTTGGCGGGCGAAGCCCGTCGTTTCGCGGCGCAATTCGCGGAGCGCTTCTCGCTCGAGGTGGCGATGGTGGACGAGCGCTACTCCTCGATGGACGCGCAAGCCCGGCTCAAATCGGCGCGCGAGTCCGGGCTGATGCGCCGCCGCGTGGCCAAGAGCGACATCGACGCTGCGGCGGCCTGCGTGATCTTGGAACGCTGGTTCACAGAGAAAACATGAGGCGCTGATGCGTTCACAACAAGACGGCGCGGGCGGTTTGCGTCACTTCATCACTCTCGACGGCTTGCCGCGCGATGTACTCACCGCGTTGCTCGACCGTGCCGAATCCTACCGGCGAGTTCCCGGTCAACCAGCCTATGAAGGCCGCGAGCTGGCCGGCGTGACGCTCGCCAATCTGTTCTTCGAGCCCAGCACCCGGACCCGAGCCTCGTTCGACCTGGCCAGCCGCCGCCTCGGGGCCCACGTGCTCAATTTGGACCTGCACTCCAGCTCTCGCGCCAAGGGCGAGACCATGCTCGACACGATTTACACCCTCGAGGCCATGAACACCGACGTGTTCGTGATTCGCGATTCCGAAGCCGGCATGCCCGAGTTCTTGATCGATCACGTGGCTCCGCATGTCTCGGTGATCAGCGCCGGCGAGGCGCATGTGTCGCATCCCACGCAAGGCTTGCTGGATGTATTGACCATCCGCTCGCACAAGCGGCGGTTCGCGGGACTCAAAGTGGCCATCGTCGGCGACATCAAGCATTCGCGGGTGGCGCGGTCGGCCGCCACCGCGCTCGCCACGCTGGGCACCACCGATGTGCGGCTCGTGGCGCCCGAAGCCCTGCTGCCCGGCGAGGATGAGTTTCGCGGCGCGCAGCGTTTCACGCGAATCGAGGACGGCATCGCCGGCGCCGACGTGGTGATGATGTTGCGCATCCAGAAGGAACGCATGGCGCAAGCCGCCGCGCTCGACGACGCAGCCTATTTCCGCGATTACGGCCTCACGCTGCCGCGCCTGAAGCTGGCTTCGCCGAGCGTTCTGGTAATGCATCCTGGTCCGATGAACCGCGGCGTGGAAATTGCCTCCGAGGTTGCCGACGGCCCGCGCTCTGTGATCCGCGAACAGGTCAACAACGGCGTGGCGGTGCGCATGGCGGTGCTGGCGTCCATCGCCGTGACGCTGACCCGCCACCGGCGGCCGCTGTAGCTATGACTACGGAGCGTGATTCGTGCCGCGCTCGTCGAGTTTCTTGCGCACACCCTTCAAGGGAACGGACATTCGTGTGACCAACCAACCGCCTGAGGCGGACGAAAACGCGAGCCACCGACTGCGCAAGGTGCTGGGCCTTCGGGATCTGATTCCGATGCAGATTCTGATAGTGATTGGTCCGTCATGGACAGGGACGGCCGCTCATCAAGCGGATACGCAGGTCAGTTTTTGGATACTTGGCACCGCGCTGCTGTTTCTACCTGTGGCCGGCGTGGTGCAGTATTGCGTGCAAATTTGGCCTTTCGAGGGCGGTGCCTACCAATGGATCAAGCACGCCTTCGGCCCTTTCGCCGGCTTCATGAGCGCATGGAACCTGGGCGCGTGGGTTCTGTTGCTCGTTGCCACCCTGGGCGTGCAGACGGCCAGCGGTGTTAGTTACGCGCTCGGACCGCGCGCAGCATGGATCGCCGAAGATCACGCAATCATATCGGGACTCAACATCGCTCTGTTCACCGGGATGTTCCTGATATGCATCCCCAGCCTGAGTTTCGGGCGATGGATCTCTCATGTGGGAACCGCGGCCACGCTGCTGGTCGTCGGTCTCCTCAGCATCCTGGTATTCGTTCATCCCCACGCACCTGCATCTCACCCGTTTGTAGCGCCTCAGCCACCCTTTTCGGCGCGATTGCCGATGCTCACTCTGGTGAGCCTAAATCTCTTCAGCAAAATCGCCTTCAACGGGTTCACCGCGCTCGAGCAAGTGGCCGTATTCGCCGGAGAAACTCGAGATGCGGCACGTTCTATCCTGCGCTCTGCTTGGATCGCTGCTCCGCTCATCGCCTTGATGTATATCCTGATGACGGGTTCCATCCTTACGTATACGCGCGCGGATCGCGTGGATCTGGTTAATCCGATCGCTCAAGTCATTGCTGCGGCATTCGGCGCGGGCGCGAGCGGGGGCATCGAGTGGGGTGTGGTACTTGGGCGCGGGGCGATTCTCGCGCTCGCCTTGGCGCAAATCGCCCAAGCCGTGGTCTATATTGCGGAGACCAGTCGACTGCCGATGGTTGCGGCTTGGGACCATCTACTGCCAGCTTGGTTCACCCGCTTGCACCCTCGCTACCGGACGCCGACACGGTCCTTAGCGGTTATCGCGTTGCTCGCGGTTTTATTCAGCTTTCTCGCATCTTACGGCGCCGCTGCGGGCGAGGCGTTTCAACTACTCGTCACGAGCGCCTTCGTCTGTTATGGCATCAATTATCTACTAATGTTTGCTGTGCCGCTGTTTGTAGGCACTCGCTTCAGCATGCGACCAGATCTCAAGCCCGCCGTGTTCCTGCGCGCCGCGTGCGTTTGCGGCGCATCGGTCACGCTTCTCTCGATGACCTTTAATCTCGTGCCGATTGTTGACGTCGCATACCCATGGGTATTCGCGCTGAAAGTCGGCGGCGCCGTTGCCGCGATCAACCTGATCGCTGCTGCGATTTACTGGCGCGGCTCCCACCGAAACAAGCCCGTAACACTGTCCATTTCCTGAAGCACCTAGCCACGCACGCGGGAGACTCCTGCCCGCTCCAGTACCGCCGCCGCCGCCAGGCACAAGTCCTCGCGCCACGGCGCGGCGATCAACTGCACGCCCACCGGCAGGTTGATGCCCTCAGGCTCCGGCCATAGCGGCGCGGCACACGCCGGCAAACCAATACAGGATATCGGCTGCGTCAGCACGCCCAGCGTGGCGCGCGTCGGAACTGTGCGGCCATTGATCGTGAAGGTTTCGGCACCGATGAGCGGCGCGTAATCCGGCGCCGCGGCCGCGAGCAGCACGTCGAAGCGGTCGAATAACTGCAACGCCTCGGCATGGGCCATTTTGCGCACCCGCTGCGCTTGGATCAGCCACGATGCCGGGATCAAGCTGCCGGCGACCAAGCGATCGCGGGATGCGGGTTCGAATTCATCGTAACGCGCCTTGAGTTTCTCTCGGTGCAAGGCCCCGCCTTCGGCGCCGGTGATGACGAAGGCGGCGGCACGCGCGAACGCCGCGCTCTGAAGCTCGCACCACTGCGTCGCCCCGAGCGCTGCCGCAGCCATCTGCACGGCGCGGCGCGCGGCCGGACCCGCCCAGTCCTGAAACCAGCCGCCCAAGATGCCGACGCGAGTTCCGGCCGGCAGCATCGGTGTCTCGCCGACGAATTCGATGTCGCGCTGCGCGCATGCATGATCGCGCGCGTCCCGGCCCTGCAAGGCATCATAGGTCGCGGCCAGATCATCCACCGTGGCGGCGAAGGGTCCGACGTGGTCGAGACTATCGACGAAGGGAAAGCAGCCGCTGCGCGACAAACGCGCATACGTCGGCTTCAATCCGAACACACCGCAGAACGACGCAGGCACGCGGATGGAGCCGCTGGTATCCGAGCCAAGGGTCACCGGCACGATGCCCGCGGCTACCGCCGCCGCCGAACCTCCCGACGAGCCGCCGCTGACGCGCGCGAGATCATGCGGATTGCGGGTCGCGCCATAGTGAGTGTTCTCGCAGGTAAAGCCATAAGCGTGCTCGTCCATGTTCAGCGCGCCCATCAGAACCGCGCCGGCCTCCTGCATGCGCGAGACGAGGTACGCGTCGGCCGCGGCCGCGGGGTTGTCGGCGTTTACCTTGGCGCCGGCCAACGTCGTCACGCCGGCGACGTCGAACAAATTCTTCACGGCATAGGGCACGCCGGCAAGCGGCGGCAGCGATTCGCCGCGCGAACGGCGCGCATCGATCGCAGCCGCCTCGCGCTGGGCGCGCTCGAACGTGCGGGCGGTGAAACAATTTAGTGCCGCGTCCCGCGCCTCGATGCGAGCGCAGGTTTCCGCCAACACCGACGCGGCGGTGCGTTCGCCGCTGCGAATCTGCCGCGCAATATCCAGAGCGGCACCGTTCATGGGCGGAACACGGCGGCGGGCCCGCGATCCGGCTCGGCATCGGCGCCCACCTCAGGCGGCAGGATGGTGCGGGCGATCGACTCGATACGTGTGAACTGCTGCGTTATCTCCGCGATGCGCTCTTCGCTGAAGTCATAGCCCTGCAGCGCGAGTGCGGCGCGGACATAGGTCACCATCGAATCGGTCGGATCAGACATGCAGTACCTCGGATGGTGGGCGGCGGCTCGCGGCTCAAGTCTACCCTCGAACCGCCGGGCCCGTGATCAGTGCCGCTGGTCCCAACGGCGTTGCGAACCAGCCCCCCGACCCACAATCTGCAGCCTTCGCAATGGGAGGCAGTATGACGAACGTTTCGTTCAAAGCAGACTTGGGGCAGCGCCGCTATGATCTTGACTGGGTCAGAATTGGCGCCTTCATGCTGCTGATTTTCTATCACGTGGGCATGTACTACGTAAATTGGGGGTGGCATGTAAAAAGCCCGCATGCCTCGTCCGCCATTGAACCTTTGATGATGCTCACCTCGCCCTGGCGCCTATCCTTGCTGTTCCTGGTCTCGGGTGTGGCCACCGCTTACCTGTTGGCGCGAGGCGGCGGCAATTTCATGCGCTCCCGCTCGGCGCGGCTGCTGATTCCGCTGGCGTTCGGCATGCTGGTCATCGTGCCGCCGCAGTCCTATCTCGAGGTGGTGGAGAAGGTCGGCTACGGCGGCAGCTTCGCGGAGTTCTACCGGCTCTACATCACCGGCTATCACGGCTTCTGCCGCGAAGATTGCCTCATCATGCCGACCTGGAATCATCTGTGGTTCGTCGCCTACCTATGGGTTTATACCGGGGTGCTGTTCATCATCGTGCGGCTGGCGCCGCGCACGATCCCTTGGCTTAAGGGACGGGCGGAATGTGGCCTCGCGGGTTTCGGAGTCCTGATCTGGCCCGTCGCACTGCTGGCCGCGGCACGCATCGGGCTGGCGGCGCGATTTCCGCAGAATCACGCGCTGGTGGGCGACTGGTACAACCACGCCAGCTACTTTGCCGTGTTCCTCTTGGGCTTCGCGCTCGCCGGAACCCATGCTCCTTGGCAAGCATTGCAGCGATTCCGCTGGCACGCCCTTGGCGCAGCCATCCTGGGCTGGTCCGCACTGTGCAGCTATTTCGGATTCTACAGCGCCGAGACGGACGTGCCGCCGGAAGCTTTGCGCATATTCATGCGCGGCCTCTACGGCGCGCAGCAGTGGATGGCCATCGCTGCCATCCTCGGCTTCGCGCACCGGCACTTGATGCGCGACAATGCCGCGCGTCGCTACCTCACCGCGGCAATTTTTCCGGTTTACATACTGCATCAGACCGTTATCATCGTTCTCGCCCACGCATTGCAGCCTGCGCATCTGGCGCCTCCCGTGGAAGGTCTGCTTTTGGTCATGACCACCGCCGCGGCCTGTTTTATGGCTTACGAGTTGATCCGACGAGTACGTCCCCTGCAACCCTTGTTCGGTGTGGGCCGCGAGGCTAATGTTCGCATCGGCTCCAGGGCCGCAGATGGGTTGCGAGCTCCGGCCGGATCTTTCTAGGAACCCCATGCACAGCGACAATGCGGTCCGCGACGATGCCGGGCGTAGAGCTCGTACCGGCTCGATTTTGTACGCGGTGCTGGCGGTGTTGCTGGCGGTGTTGTTGGGAGCGTACCTGGGCGTCAATCAGATGATTGACAATAGCCGCCTCGCGCCCTGGAAGCCGTTCGTTTGGGAAATGAGCAGCACGCTCATCATGGTTGCGTGCATCCCGCTGATTGTGCGCTTCGAGCGAAGATTTCGAGTGGACGCCAGAGCATGGTGGCGCACGCTGCTCGCTCACGCAGCCGGGGCGGCGGTGTTTTCCGCGGTACATGTCGCCGGTATGCTGATAATTCGCAAGTCCGTCTACGCGCTCATGGGGGAAACCTACGAATTCGGCAACGTGGCCCTGCGGAGCTTCTACGAACTGCAAAAAGACTTGATCACCTACGCGGTCATCCTGGTCGTGATTTTTGCATATCGCCAGTTTCGAGTGCGGCGCAGCGGCGAGATCCGCGCCGCGCAGCTGGCGGCAGAACTCGGCCAGGCCCGCCTGCGCCATTTGACCGCGCAGATCGAGCCGCACTTCTTATTCAACGCTCTCAACGCCATTTCCAACCGCATGCACGAGGATGTCGATGCGGCCGACCGCATGATCAGCGACTTGGGCGCTCTGCTGCGCGCCGCTTACGATTCCGACGGCCACGCTCTGGTGCCGCTCGCCAGCGAGTTGCAGTGGCTGCGCGGCTACACCGCCATGATGAGCGAACGATTCCGCGGGAAACTCACCTTTGAACTCAATGTGCCTGCGGGTCTCGAGAACGTGGCGGTGCCGCGGCTCTTGCTGCAGCCTCTCGTCGAGAACGCGTTGCGTCACGGTCTTCCGGACGGACGCGGCAACTTGCGCGTCGAGGTCGAGCGCCACGGCTCGCAGCTACGCTACATCGTCAGCGACGACGGGGTTGGACTCGGTGCGCAGGCGGTGAAGCCGGGTACCGGGCTCTCGAATGTGGTGCGGCGTCTGGAGCTGCTCTTTCCCGGAGCGCATAGCTTCGATTTACAGCCGCGCCAACCCAAAGGAACCCTGGCCACTTTGAGCTTTCCGGCCGTCTTTTGAGCCACTCCGTCTTCATCGTCGACGATGAGCCGCCGGCACGCGCCAAAATAGCGCGCCTGCTTGCGGCTCTACCGGAGTTCGTGGTCGTGGGAGAGGCCGACTCGGTGGAACCCGCGGTGGCGCAGATAACCGCCCTCAAACCGGACGTCGTCTATCTCGACATTCAATTGGGCGCGCGCAACGGCTTCGAGATCGTCGAAGCCATTAGCGGGATCCATTCGCCTCATATCGTCTTCACGACTGCTTATTCGGAATATGCGGTGCGGGCATTCGACGTGCAGGCGGTGGACTATTTGCTCAAACCCTTTGATCGCGAGCGCTTCTTGCGCAGCGTGCAGCGTGTTCGCGGCGCAGTGTCGGATCCGGATCACGGGGATCTCGAGGAGCGCATACGGCGCGTGCTCTCTTCCATGCCGGGGCACTCCGCCGCGGCAAAGCAGATTCTGGTGCGTGACAAGACTCATGCCTATTTCGTTGCGGTTGATTCCATCGAACGCATCAGCGCCGCCGGCAACTACGTCGAAATCCACGGCGGTGGCAAGGTGCACCTGGTGCGGGAACCGCTGTCCAAATTGATCGCTCAGTTGGACCCCGGCGAGTTCATCCGCGTGCATCGCTCGCATGCGGTGCGCGTATCGTTCATCGCGGAACTGCACCCGATGTTCAGCGGCGACTACGAACTCGTGCTGCGCAATGGCGAGCGTCTGGCGCTCAGCCGGCGCTACAAGGCGCTGCTGCCGACGGCGATTCGCGAACGGCTCTAGACCAGCGGTCTGCCTTTCGGTACGCGAACCACGACCGTGCCGGCGATCTTGTCGTGCCATGCCTGGTGATTCGCGTCGAACGCGATCCAGATGAACCCCAGTCCGCAGACCGCCAATGACAAGAAGCATCCCAGGGCGCGCACGATCGCGGTCTCCCATTCGACCGGGCGGCCGTCCACCCGCACCACCCGCAGGTCGCACACGATGCCGCCCACGGTCGAACCGCGCAGTTTCCACATGCAGGCGCCATACGCCGCCAGCACCAACAGATGCAGGTTCGATTCGTGATGGAAGGAACCCAATACCACGCCGCTTGATTGCATCAGGAAACCGATCAGCAGCACGTCGATCAGCAGGGCTCCCATGCGCAGCCAAAAGCCGGCGCGCGGCAATGCAGCCAAGACCTGCAGCGGCGGCGATTCCGATTGAGCAGCGCCTGCCTGCGGAGTGCTGCCGGCAGATGCGTCTGCCGCACCGGCTGCTGCGGCACCAGCAGCACTAGCGGCACCGGCGGCCGCCGGGTTGCGCTCGTTGACCCGCTCTGCCCTGGCCGCCTGCCGCGCCCGCTGCCCGAGCAACAACGTGTAGACGACGGCGCCGAGCCCGAAGAAGCCGAGCAGTTTGTAGGCTAGAAGCCCCACCACGGGAATGACGTACAACACCAGCGCGATGACGCCGCCGATGAGCACGGCGAGCGCCGGATGAGTGCCTGCCGGACGATGACCCATGACTCGATGGCCCATCCACGCCAGCATGACTGCCTTGCCGAACAGGCTCATGCATAACAGCGTGATCACCACGAAAGGCACGGCGGCGATGCCGATAACCGTGATGCAGAGCAGGACCAGCAGCACCGGCGTCAACAACATCGTGAGCAGCGCGGCCAGCGCGGTATGGCCCGGCTGCGTCTCGAGCGTGTTGACGCATTGGCTGATGCCGTTGCGAAACAGCAATGCCAGGAAGACATACAGGGCAAGAAACAGGAAGGCCAAGGTCCAAGCCCACGTGATTCCGGATACCAACGCCAGCGGGCGCCCCTCGAAAAGACAGGCATGGATCCAGGTGTGCAGCCAATCCATATCGCCGACGTCGCCGAGAAACACATCGTGCACGTCGCCGCGGATGACGGAACCCGGCTCCCGGTGTACGGCTCCGAGCACCGCGGTCACTTCGCCCTCGATCTCCGCGTGTGGTCCCAACTGCACGCTGCCGAGCACGGCAATGGCGTCGCCCTCGACCTTGCTGTCGATGTAGAGGTTGCCCAATACGGCCACGGCGCTCTCGTGCACCGGTCCGGTGACCCGGGTGTTGCCCAGCACCGAAACGACGTCGACCGCCTCTCCCTCGCTGGTCGAAGAACCGAGCACCGACACCACGGAGTCGGCTTTCTCCCCGGTGCCCAGGTGCGAGTTGTGGCCGATGCTCACGATGTCGTTGCCACCTCCGCTCCAGTGGTGATGCGCGTGCCACTTGCGAGTAGTTGCGGACGAATCGACAAAGTCGTCCTCGCCGGTGTCATCACCGGTCTTGTCCGCCGCCGTATCGGGGGCGGACGCGGCAGCCGGCGCGTTTTGTACCGCAGACGCGGGGGCGGCCCCTGCCGGGGCAGGCTGCGCCGCGTGCGCGACCAGGACGGTCGCGCACAGCAGGGCGAATAGGAGGCTCAGGCGTCGCAGCATTATGGTGTTCATGATCGGGCCGCCGTGTTCGATTGTTGAAGATAAAGTGTGCGGTACGCGAAAGCGCCAAGACCGAACAACAGCGCGTAAAGCAGTGCGCCGACGCCCAAGACAAGGTAGATCAACAGCGGTGGCAACAGGCTCGCCGCCACAGCCGCGACGGCGCCGATCGATGCCATCAGGCCGATGAGCGGCTGAGCCCAAGTCAAGGTCTGGGTACCGAACTGCTGCGTCAGGCCGCTGCTCAGCGAGAGGCCGGCCAGCATCACGCATACAATCACGAACCCGGCCCGCGCGGCCATCGGCCATTGCGCAAACCCGCGGCGCCACCACGGCGCCGCTGCACGACGCGCGATCTCGTCCAACACGCGCCGTTCAAGGGCATCGGGTGCACGCCGCAGCGGTAAGCCGGAAAGCGCGCCTTCGATCAGCCGTTCGAGTTTCTCATCGCGATCGTTCATTTTTCAGTTCTCCAAGGTGTCGCGCGCGGCAACGTCTTGCAGCGCGGGCAACAGCGCCGCGCGGGCGCGGCGGATATCGGTCTTTACTTTGCTGAGCGAGACGCCGAGCTTCACGGCGATCTCTTGATAGGAAAGATCCTCGAAGTGATACAACACCAGAGGCAGGCGCTGATGATCCGGCAATCGGCGCAGCGCCGCATCGACGATGGCGCCCCGCTGCTCGGCGCTCAAATCCGACAGCAGCGTGTCGGGTACCTCCCACTCCATCTCCGGCGCCGAATCATCGTCGGCAACGTTCATCTCGGAAAACATGCGCCAGCGCTTGCGATAGCGATTCAGGTAATTGATGGACAGGTTGGTCGCGACCGCCTTCAGCCAGCCGCCCGCGGTCACGCTGCCGGCAAGATCGGCGAAATGCGCATAGGCGCGAACGAAAACCTCCTGCGCAATATCCTGGGCTTGGGCATCGTTGCCGGCGATCCTGGCGGCAGTCGAGAAAACCATGTCCTGATAACTACGCATGAACGTCGTGAAATCGAGCGAGCCTGTTCCCGTGGGTTGCGTTTGCACTGGAGTATGTTCGTTTAAGACCATAACCCCGCAGTACGGGAAAAGTCGCAGCGAGCGGCCCGGGGGCATAACCGCGCTTGCCCCCATAGCAAAAGCTGATTTATGATGTAAATAATAATTGACCTTATTGAGTTAAGGACAAAGATTATTTACATGAAATACAGAGAATCAACCGTTTTAACTCCAGAGTTGACCGCGCAAGCGACCCTGCTCGGTGAGCGGATCTCGCGTCTTCGCAAGGCACGCCGCATGCGTCAATCCGATGCTGCGCTGCGCGCTGGTATCTCGCGACCCGTGGCGGTTCGGATCGAAGCCGGGGATGCGGGTCGCAGTTTGGGACAGTTGCTCCGGTACCTCGCGGCGATTGCTCCCGGCATGACGCTCCAGGAACTGCTCGCCGCCACCGATCCAAGCTTGCGCGCGCTCGAGCTCAATGAACAAACCCGCCGGGTGCGCAAGCTTTCCGACGCCGAGCTCAAAAAGCTCGAGTTTTGACCCATGCCTGCCCGTGACCTCTTCATCTTTGCGAGCCTCGCGGACGGGTTCGTTCCTGCCGGCAGGCTCACTCTGACCGAGACACCGCAGGAAGTCAGCGCGTCGAGTTTTGCGCATGGCACTCGCTATCGGCATCGCCCCGGGCGCTTCGAAATCGACCCGGTGAGTCTGTCGCTCACCGATCTCGCCGAAGGCACCGAGTTGTTTCCCGCCAATGGCCTCAAACAATTCGGCGGCATCCGCGACGCCGCGCCTGACTCCTGGGGACGTCGGCTTATTGAAGCCCAACGGCGTGTGCCGGCGAACAGCCTGCCAGAGTCAGAGTACCTGCTCGGCGCCGGCAGTGATCGCGTAGGTGCGATTGATGTGCGCAAGTCGTTAACGGCATCTGGAAACCTCGGCGCTTCACCGGAGCGCTCCTTGGCCTATCTCCTTGAAGCCACGGAGCGCGTCGAAGCGGGAGAACCTTTGCCCTCCAGGTTAAGCGAACTCTTTGGCTCCGGCCCCACCGCTGGTGGTGCGCGTCCGAAGGCCTCGGTGCGTGACGAAAACGGGCTTCTCTGGCTAGCCAAGTTTCCAAGCCGCACCGATCCGTTTGATATTACACGCACGGAATGGGCGACATTGAAGCTTGCGGCACGATGTGGCTTAACCGTACCGGCAGTACGCATCGTTGAGTTCGGCGACAAAGCCGTAATGCTAATACGACGCTTCGACCGTCATTGGGCGTCCTCCGCACAACTCGCGCAGACCATGACTCTTCATGAAACTCTCCCCGGGGAGGGGCGCCGTGAATACCGGCTGCCCTTCGTGAGCGGGCTGACCCTCATCGCCTGTGATGAAACGGACTCGCCGACGAAAGCCTATGCGGACCTTGCGCATGCGATCCGCTCTTACGCGCACGTTTCGACGATTCGCCAAGACAACCGCGAGTTGTTCGCACGGATGGTGTTCAATGTCATGGTGTCCAATGAAGACGACCACCTGCGAAACCACGGTTTTATCCGCGATCCACGCCTCCCCGGGTGGCGATTGAGCCCGCTCTATGACGTCGTGCCGAAACCAAGCGTGGCCCATGAGCGACAGCTGCACCTCTCCGTGGGAGAACAAGGCCGATACGCTTCTCTGGACAATGCTATGACCTCGCGCGCAGCCTTCTCTCTAGAGCGCCCAGAGGCAATCCGGGTCATCGCAGAAGTGGTGCGAGGCGTGTCCAGTTGGCGGGATTTCTACGAGACGCTCGGCCTGAAGGCCCGACTCTTGGAGCAGATTGGCGCCGCTTTTCGAAACCTGGACCAAGTGGCGAGTCCGGAGTTGCGCAGCGAGTTGGAGTCCGTAGAGCAATAAGCCTTTGCTGTTGTTGAGCTGGCAGGGACTTTAGTTGAGCTGGCACGGACTTTGTTTGCTGCGCATTATGGCCTGGCCCATCGCCAAACGCGTGCCCTCCTCGATCCCCGGGACGAGCTCGGTGCCGGGGGGCGCGAACACAATGATGGTCGAGCCATGCTCGAACCAGCCCATTTCCTGACCTCGCCGCATGGCCGCGTCGCAGGGAATGAGATTGGGGCCCTTGTACCCAATGTGCAGCAGCACATCCAAAAAGTTGAGCCGGATACTGGCCACCAAGATCGCCGCCACCGGTACCAAGGTCAGCATGGCGCCCGAAGGCTCGAGGCGGCAGCGCAGCACCGCCCGCTCATTCTTGCAGAACAGCCGCTCGACGCGCTTCAGCGCGATGGGATTCACATTCCAAGTATCGCCGGAGATATAGACCACCCGCTCCACCGTCATGTCCGCGGGCGCGTGGAAGCGGTGATACATGCTCGACGTCAGGCGCAAGGTGAGGTACTGACAACCCTCGTAATAGCGGCAGGCGGCCTCGTCGTGCAGCAGGTCGAGCAGCGGGTAGTCGAAGCCCTTGGCTTGCAGCGCCATGCCCTGCCGCAGCTGCCCGCAGGCGCCGACCAACGCATCGCAGGGGCTGATCAGGCAGTTGGGGTCGGGGTCGATGCGGCGGGCGCCTTCCTTGAGCTCGCGGGTAAAGCACTCGTGCAGGCTGTTGAAACGCTGCTTCTTCGACTCGCTCAGGTCGAGATCCGTGAACAGACGCCACACCGCAATACAGAGCCGGCAGAACAGCGGACTCTCGATACGGCTCAGCCAGCCGACGAATCGCGTCAACAACCCGCGGGGAATACGGTTGGTCAGCAGGAAATTGAGGTCTTCTTGCTGCACCAGCCGCGCGATCACGGATTTGGGAGTCATCGTAGTGTCATTGGAATGCAATACAGTGCCCGGCCGTGACTACCCCATACGCGCTTGTCATCGCCGCGCTTGTTTTTCTGTACTTGGCGCGCAAACTTTATATCCGGTTGCAGTTGTCGCGAGCCAAGCATCGCTCGCTGACGGGCCATTCGCGCATGGCGCGCCGATTTGCCGCCTTGGTGCCGTTTTACGAGTACGACGACGCCAGGTTTTTTCAGGCGGATTCGGCGCCCGCCGACGTGGCTACGGCGCGGCGCAGCGCGTTCTTGCGCCTTTCGCAGCTGCTCTCCTCCCGGGCCAAACAGAGCGCTGCCGAAACCATCGGTCTCGCCGGCAAGGTCTCGGATTTGGAGTTTACCTCGCGCTACCGAGTACCCTTCCAATTCAGAGAATACGTTCGCAGCCACTTCAAAACCGGCTCCTTCCTCAAAAGCTCGGGCGGCGTCAAGCTGACCGACCTCGACGGCAACGAGTACTACGATGTCACCGGATCCTACGGGGTCAACGTGTTCGGTTACGACTTCTACAAGGGCTGCATCGAGCGCGGCAGTGCACGGGTTCGCGACCTGGGTCCGGTCCTCGGCTCCTACCACCCGGTGGTCACCTATAACGTTCGGCGGCTGCTCGACATCTCGGGCCTCGAGGAAATATCCTTCCACATGTCCGGTACGGAAGCGGTCATGCAGGCGGTTCGTCTGGCCCGCTATCACACGAAGCGGACACATCTGGTGCGCTTCTGCGGCGCGTATCACGGCTGGTGGGGCGAAGTGCAGCCCGGCGTCGGCAACCCGGTCACCGAGCGCGAGACCTACACCTTGACGGACATGAGCGAAGCGACCCTCAAGGTGCTGCGCACCCGGCACGACATCGCCTGCGTGTTGGTCAACCCGCTGCAGGCCCTGCATCCCAACGCGGCGGCACCGCAAGATTCCACGCTGATCGACAGCAAGCGCAGGGCGCACTTCGACCGGGCCGCCTACACGAGCTGGCTCAAACAACTGCGGGAAGTCTGCACCGAGCGCGGCATCGTCCTGATCTTCGACGAAGTGTTCCTCGGTTTCAGGCTGGCGCCGGGCGGCGCGCAGGAATACTTCGGCGTGCGCGCCGACATGGTCACGTACGGCAAGACGGTGGCGGGCGGATTGCCGATCGGCGTGCTGTGTGGCCGCAGCCGCGTCATGCGCCGCTTTCGCGAGGATCGGCCCGCGGATATCTGCCTGGCGCGCGGCACCTTCAATTCTCATCCCTACGTGATGGGCGCGATGACCGAATTCTTGACCCTGCTCGAGAGCGGCCCGCTGCGCGCCATGTATGAAGGACTCGAGGTGTGGGACGAGCGCGCCGCGGCGCTGAATGAGCGCATGGCCGCGGAAGACTTGCCGGTGCGGGTGGCAAATCTGTCGACCATCTGGACCATCTACTATGTGAAGCCGTCGCGCTACAACTGGATGTATCAATATTACTTGCGCGCTGCGGGGCTGGCCCTGAGCTTTGTGGGTACAGGCCGGCTCATCTTCAGCTTGAACTACACGGCCGCCGATTATGAGGAGGTCGCGGACCGCCTGGTGTCGGCGGCCCGCGAGATGCATCGCGACGGTTGGTGGAAATCCCCGCCGCAGCTCACGAACAAGGCCATCAACCGCCGCATCTTGATGGAGATGCTTCAAGCCCGGTGGGCTTCGACTTCCACATCCCCCATGGGATCGATCAATTCGCCGCGCAGCAAGAAGAGCGGCGCCTTGCAATAGATCTTCGCATCGTTGAACGGGTCGGTGACGATCTTCGTCAACCACACGAGGCCCGTCTGCACGTCCTTCAGGAAGAACAACTGCACGGTGCGAAACACCAGCGCGCCGATACCCAGAGCCAGCCAGATTTCGCCGAGGTGGCGCACGAACTGATGGCTGGTGGCTTCCTTGAACACCCCGAAACAGCTCGGATCGAGCCACAACACCAGCGGCACCAGGATCCAGAGCAGGTGCAGAACGATCTTGCGGCGCAGGTTGTAGCCCACCTTGATGTCTTCCTTGTACTCGTGGGTGGCCTTGTTGACCTGGTCGTAGCCTTTCGGCTCGAAGAAAAAATGTCCCGACTGACGGCTCACCATGGATACCAACCAACCGATCAGCGCCGACTTTACCGGGTCGAAAAACATGCAGACGTAGGCGCAAATGAAGCTGATTGCACTCAAGAAGTGCAGCGACTGATTGATGCGGCTGTGATGGTAATACCGATGGTCATCCCATCTTTGGGTCCGCAATTCCGCCAAAAATTTTTGCATGGTGATTGTGTTCCTCAGGATTACGTGGCGATGAAGCAAAATTACGTGGCAATGAAGCAAATATAGGAATTTCGTTACACGCCTGTTACAAGGCTCAATCCGAGAGCTGCCTTGCGACAGGCTACACATTGCCGGATCGTCATTCCCCGCACCAGCGCACGCCCCGGCCGATGGATGTTCATCGTAACGTAACGCCTCAGGCGCAGTCTTGGCTGCATGAGAATCATGATCGTCACGGACGCTTGGACCCCGCAAACCAACGGCGTGGTGCGCACCCTGAGCCAGACGATCGCCTGGCTGGGCCGCTTCGGCCACGAGGTCAGGACTCTGACGCCGAGCGATTTTCGCAGCATTGCCTGCCCGACTTACCCGGAAATCCGCCTCTCGCTGTTTCCCTTCAAGGGGGTCGAGCGCTCGATTCTCGAGTTCGCGCCGCAGGCGCTGCACATCGCCACCGAAGGCCCGTTGGGCCTGAGCGCGCGGCGTTTTTGCGTGCGTTGGGGGCTGCGCTTCACCACTTCCTACCACACGCAGTTTCCGCAATACCTGCGCGCACGCTTTCCGATTCCCGTCGAGACTTCGTACCGGATTCTGCGGCGCTTCCATGGCGCCGCAACGCGTTGCATGGTAAGTACCAGTTCGCTTCGCGACGAGCTTTCCGCGCATGGCTTCAAGAACCTGGCCAGCTGGCAACGCGGCGTCGACACCGAAATCTTCAAGCCCGGCCGCAAGGACTTTCTCGATCTGCCGCGGCCCATTGCCGCCTATGTGGGACGCGTTGCCGTGGAGAAGAACATCGGCGCATTCCTTGGCATGCCGTGGCCCGGCAGCAAGATCGTCATCGGCGACGGCCCTGAACGGGCGCGCCTCGAGGAGCAGTTCCCGGACGCGACGTTTGCCGGCTATCGTTTCGGCGAGGACCTCGCCAACACGCTTGCGGCCGCTGACATCATGGTATTTCCCAGCCGCACCGATACCTTCGGACTCGTGAACTTGGAATCAATGGCCTGCGGCGTGCCGGTGGCCGCCTACCCGGTAACCGGACCCATCGACATCATTGAGGATGGCGTTACCGGCGCGCTCGATGAAGACCTGGCGAAAGCCGCCTGGCGGGCGCTCAAGGTGGATCCGAAGGCCTGCCGCGAGCGTGCCTTGCGCTCCGGATGGGATGTCTCGACGCGCCAGTTCGAAAGCAATCTCGTGCCCTGCCGCGATCCTACCGCCGGCGAATACCGGCTGGCTCAACCAAAGTTGATCTTCGCCTCGAGATTGGTGCGGGAGTCGGCGCTCGACAACGCCTCTTCGAGTTCGATCTTGCCCTCGCGCACGAGATTGTAAAGAGAGCTGTCGAAGCTCAGCATGCCGCGCTCGGTACCGGTGCGGATCGCTTCCTTCACGCCGATCACGTCGCCCTTCTTGATCAATTCCGAGATGTGCGGGGTGTTGACCATGACCTCCGTGGCCGCGACGCGGACGCGGCCCGCCTTTGCGATCACCAGCCGCTGCGACAAGATGGCGCGCAGATACTGCGACAGGTCGAGGAATATCTGGTTGTGCTGATCGCGCGGAAACATGTTGATGATGCGGTCGAGCGTTTCCGCGCAGTTGTTCGCGTGCAGGGTCGCGATGCACAAGTGCCCGGTACCGGCCAGCGCGATCGCTGCCTCCATGGTCTCGCGGTCGCGGATTTCGCCGACCAGAATCACGTCCGGCGCCGAGCGCACGGCGCTGCGCAGCGCGCGCGCGAACGATTTGGTGTCGAGGCCTACTTCGCGCTGATTGACGATCGACTTCTTGTTGGTGTGCAGGAACTCGATCGGATCCTCGATGGTGAGGATATGGTCGGATGAGATTTCATTGCGATAGTTGATCATGGCGGCCAGCGTGGTGGACTTGCCCGCGCCGGCGGCGCCGACCATGAGAATCAGGCCACGCTTCAACATGACCAGATCCTTGAGGATCTCGGGCATGCCCAAATCCTCAAGCCTGGGCATTTCCGCGGTGATGTAACGCAGCACCATCGCCGGGTAGCCGCGCTGATAGAATACGTTGACGCGGAATCGTCCGAGTCCCGGCTCCGAGATCGCGAAATCGATCTCCAGCTCCTCGTTGAAATGGTCGATCTGATCCTGGGTCATCATTCCCAAGGCGGCCTGGCGCACGGTCTCCGGCGTCAGAACCTGCTTGTTGACCGGGAAGATCTTGCCTTCGATTTTGATTTTGACCGGCGCATTGCACGTGAAGAAAAGATCGGAAGCCTTTTTTTCGACCATCAGCTTGAACAACGGCTGGGTGTTCATCACCGGAACCGGGGCGGCGGCGGACATGGGCTAGAACACCTGTCCTTCAGCTTCCTCGGCGATTTGCAGGGCGGCGCCGGCGGCCTCGGGATTCTTGATCTCGCGCTTGCTCTCCAGCTTCACGCGCAGACGCAGCTCGTTCTTCGAATCGGCGTTGCGCAGCGCATCTTCGTAGGAAATCAATCCCGATTCGTACAGCTCGAACAATGCCTGGTCGAAGGTCTTCATGCCCAGACGGTTGGAGCGCGACATCACTTCCTTGATCTTCGCGACCTCGCCCTTGAAGATCAAATCGGAGATCAGCGGCGAGGCCAGCATGATTTCCATGGCAGCGATGCGCCCCGACCCGGATTCGCGCGGGATCAGGCGTTGCGAAATGAGCGCGCGGATATTCAACGACAAGTCCATAAGCAGCTGCTCGCGGCGCTCCTCCGGAAAGAAGTTGATCATGCGGTCGATGGCCTGGTTGGAGCTGTTGGCGTGCAGCGTCGCCAGCACCAAGTGGCCGGTCTCGGCGAATTGAATGCCGTATTCCATGGTTTCGCGGTCGCGAATTTCGCCGATGAGGATCACATCCGGCGCCTGGCGCAGGGTGTTCTTGAGGGCTGTATGCCAGCTTTCGCAATCCACGCCGACTTCGCGATGCGTGACCACGCAGCCGCGGTGAGCATGCACATATTCCACGGGGTCTTCGATGGTCACGATGTGGCCGCGGGTCTTCTCATTGCGGTACCCCACCATGGCCGCCAGCGAGGTCGATTTGCCCGAGCCCGTGCCGCCGACCAGGATGACGAAGCCGCGCTTGGACAGCACGACGTCCTTCAGTATCGGCGGCAGATCCAGTTCTTCGAGGCTCGGGATCTTGGCATTGATGGTACGCACCACCGCGCCCGTGAAACCCTGCTGCACGAAGGCGCTGACGCGGAAGCGGCCGATGCCCGGGGGGGCAATCGCGAAATTGCATTCCTTGGTGCCGTCGAATTCCTTGGTCTGGCGGTCGTTCATGATGGCGCGCACCAGGCTGGCGCTTTGCTCCGGCGTCAAGGAGCGGTCCGACTGCGGCCGAATCTCCCCGTCCACCTTGATGGCGGGAGGAAAGCCCGCCGTGATGAACAGATCCGAGCCCTTCTTCTCGACCATCCTGCGCAGAAGATCCTGCATCAACCGTATGGCCTGTTCGCGTTCCATTAAATACTGTCCTTGTTCTGCGCCTTGTACTTGGCTTCCTCGCGGCTTACCACGCCTTTCTGCACCATTTCCTGCAGGCACTGATCAAGGGTCTGCATACCCTGACCCTGGCCGGTCTGAATGGCGGAATACATTTGAGCTATTTTGCCCTCGCGAATCAAGTTTCGGATGGCCGGCGTACCGATCATGATTTCGTGCGCTGCAATGCGGCCGCCGCCGACGCGCTTCATGAGGGTTTGCGAAATGACCGCCCGCAGGCTCTCCGAGAGCATGGCGCGCACCATTTCCTTCTCCGCCGCCGGGAACACGTCGACCACACGGTCGATGGTCTTCGCCGCAGAGCTCGTGTGCAGCGTGCCGAATACCAGGTGGCCCGTTTCCGCCGCGGTGAGGGCCAGGCGGATGGTCTCCAGGTCGCGCATTTCGCCCACCAGCACCACATCGGGATCCTCGCGCAGCGCCGAACGCAGCGCTTCGGTGAAGCCCAAGGTGTCGCGATGCACCTCGCGTTGATTCACCAGGCAGCGTTTGCTTTCGTGGACGAATTCGATCGGATCTTCGATCGTGATAATGTGGTCGGGCCGATTGTCGTTGCAATGATTCACCATGCCGGCAAGGGTGGTCGACTTGCCGGATCCGGTGGGTCCGGTGACCAGCACCAAGCCGCGGGGAAGCATGCAGAGATCTTTGAAAGTCTTTGGAGAGTTCAGCTCGTCCAAGGTGAGGATGGTCGAGGGAATGTTGCGGAACACGGCGCCGGCGCCGCGGTTCTGGTTGAATGCGTTGACGCGGAAGCGCGCCAACTTGGGAATCTCGAAGGAGAAATCCGTTTCGAAGAACTCTTCGAAGGCTTTGCGCTGCTTGTCGTTCATGATGTCGTACACCATGCTGTGTACTTCTTTGTGCGCAAGCGGCGGCATGTTGACGCGTTTCATGTCGCCGTCCACCCGAATCATCGGCGCGACACCCGCGGACAGGTGCAAATCCGAGGCGTTGTTCTTCACCGCAAAGGCGAGAAGTTGCGCGATATCGACCGCCATTTAAGGCTCCTAATTCGAGTGGTTTGTCTCGTCAGCAGTATATAAGAGGGTGTCCACACCCAATATGTTAATTGGTCCGCAGAATTTGACCGCCCATGTGAACCACGTCCGGTCTCGGATACGTCACGCCGCGCTGGCCGTAGGAAGAGACCCTGATTCCGTCACTTTGGTGGCGGTAAGCAAAGGCAAGAATGCCGAAAGCATCGGCCAGGCTGCAACGGCGGGCGTCACGGATTTCGGCGAAAATTATCTCCAGGAAGCAATCCCGAAAATCGACCAGCTTGGCCAGCTTAAAGTGCGCTGGCATTACATCGGACAAATTCAATCGAACAAAACCCGATTGATCGCACAGCGCTTCGCCTGGGTGCACAGCCTGGATCGAATTGGCATCGCGCGGCGCCTGTCCGAGCAGCGGCCATTTCACGCGCCGCCCCTGCAGGTCTGCCTGCAGGTGGCCGTGATCGCCGAGCCGGCCAAGGGCGGCGTCGATCCCGAATCGTTGCCCCAGCTCGCGGCGCAGGTGGCGGAACTGCCGCGCCTGCACTTGCGCGGCCTGATGTGCATACCGCCGCCGCAGCCGGACGCCGCAAACGAGCGCGCCGTGTTCGCCCGGCTCCGGGAGTTGAAGGACGGCCTGAATGCAAACGGCCTCAAGCTGGATACACTATCGATGGGAATGAGCGCCGACTTCGAGTCCGCGATCGCGGAAGGCGCGACAATGGTACGTATCGGCACTGCACTTTTCGGCGCACGATAGGCGCGAACGCGAGATATGAGCGAATTGCACTTGAATCAATTGCGGAGCGCGGCCTTCATCGGCGGCGGCAACATGGCTGTGGCGCTGATCAGCGGCCTGACGCGGCGCGGCTTTCCCGGCGAGCGCATCGTGGTCGCGGATCCCGTGGCGGATGCACTGCGCCGGCTCCAGACCGAATACGGCGCCCGGCCGGCAACGGACAACAGGCACGCGGTGCTGAATGCCGAGGTGGTGATTCTTGCGGTGAAACCGCAGAACTTGCAGGCGGTTGCCGAAGGGATAGCGCCCCACCTGCCCGCCGCCAGCCTGATCATTTCCATCGCTGCGGGAATCCCGCACGCGGCGCTGACCCGTTGGCTCGGCGCGCGCAACGCCGTGATTCGCACCATGCCGAACCGGCCGGCCTTCAACGGCTGCGGCGCGACCGCCTTGTACGCACCGGCCTCGGTGGGCACCGCACAGCGCGCCCTGGCGCAGGCCGTCATGAGCGCGGTCGGCACCACGGTATGGGTCGAGCAGGAATCGCAGTTGGACACGGTCACGGCGCTCTCGGGCAGCGGTCCGGCGTATTTTTTCCTGCTCATGGAGGCGCTCGAAGCGGCGGCGCACGCGCGCGGCCTGCCTGCCGACGTGGCTCATGAGCTGACTTTGCAGACTGCACTCGGCGCCGCGCAAATGGCCAGGCAAAGCGGCGAACCGCTGGCGACGTTGCGCGATCAGGTCACCTCCAAGGGCGGCACCACTGCCGCTGCGCTGGCGGTTTTCGATGCCGCGGGACTGCGCGCCATCGTCGCCGCGGCCATCACCGCGGCCGACCAGCGAGCCAGCCAACTCGCGGCGCAATTCGCCGCTTCTTAGCCGGGATATCAATGGAAGCGATCAGATATATCGTAGATACGCTGCTGTGGCTGCTGACATTGGCCTTCCTGCTGCGTCTGCTGTTCCAGCTGGTGCGAGCCGACTTTCGCGATCCGATGGCGGATGCCTTGGTGCGGGTGACGAACTGGCTCATTTTGCCGTTACGCCGCGTATTGCCGCCGATTCGCAAGGTCGATACCGCCACCGTGGTCTCGGTGCTGCTGATTGCCTCGGTGCGCACGTTCGTCGAAATGGCGCTGAGCGGCGAGAGCGTCGGCGATTGGGTTGTTTTTCTGCACATCACGGTGATCGATCTGCTCGATCTGGTGCTGCGGGTCTATTTGTTCGCATTGCTGCTGTATTGGCTGACGAGCTTCGTATCTCCGGGCGGATACGCTCCGGGCGTGCGGTTGCTCGGACAGCTGTGCGAACCGGTGCTCAAACCGGTGCGGCGCATGATCCCGCGGATCGGGCAGATCGACTTCTCGGTGCTTTGGGTCTGCATCGCAATCGGCGCGCTTTTAGTGCTGCTTCGTTGAACATCGCGTCCTACATCACTGATATCACAGTGTGAACCGCGGTCGAAACGACGCCCAAGCCTGAAAAATAAGCTCCAAGCGCATCTACGCGTAAAACCTTTTTTCTAAATTGCGCTAAACATGGGCTTTTTTCTGTGTTATTTTCGGCGCCGAGATGAATCAGCGGGCATTTGTTGTCCGCGCTCGCACAACAATCATCAGGAGATTAAATATGGCGAAAAAGAATGCAGCACCGACCAAGTCTGAAATTCTCGCGACGATTTCCAAAGACACAGAACTCTCCAAGAAGCAGGTCGGAGCCGTGTTTGACTCGCTTTCCGGCGCCATCAAGAAGAGCCTGCGCAGCCATGGCCTGTTCACCTTGCCCGGACTTCTGAAGATGAAGGTGGTGAAGAAGCCGGCCACCAAGGCCCGTGAAGGCATCAACCCGTTCAACGGCGAAAAGATGATGTTCAAGGCGAAGCCGGCGAGCAAGAAGGTGCGCATCGCGGCATTGAAGACGCTCAAGGAATTCGTGAACTGATGGATTCTTGCAATTCGGCGCGGCTGAGCAACCTCAGCCGTTCCGAATCGCATCGATCACCGCCTCGCGCAAATCGTGCAGGCGGCCGTGAAAAAAGTGCCCCACGCCCGGAAGGACGACCAGGCGAGGCGCCGGCGTCAGCGCCGACGCCCACGCAATGAGGGCCTTTGGATCGACGACGTCGTCGGCATCTCCCTGAATGATTACCCACGGACAGGCGGGCGCGCCCATGTCGGCCGCAAAAAGCAGCACTGCGGGCGCCACCGTGATCAATCTGGCGGTGGGAATCTGCCGCGCGAGGCGTAGCGCCACGTAGCCGCCGAAGGAGAATCCGGCCGCGAGCATCTCTCGACCCGGCCAGCGTGCCGCAGCATATGCGGCCACCGCCGCCGCATCGTCGGTCTCGCCGACGCCTTGATCGTATGCGCCACCGCTCCGGCCCACGCCGCGGAAATTGAAGCGCAGCGTCGGAATCCCGAGGGAATTGAGGGCGCGCGCCACGGTCGTAACCACCTTGTTGTCCATCGTGCCGCCGTACAAGGGATGCGGGTGGCAGATGAGCGCGCAGTGCGGACCGGCATCGCCGGGGTCCTCGGCAACCGCCTCGAGCGCGCCGCTGGGACCGTTGATGACGAGCGATTCGCCGCGAACGACGGCCACGCGAACGATGCCTATTCGATCTTGACGAGTTCGACGTCGAACACCAGCGTCGCGCCTGGCGGAATCACGCCGCCGGCTCCCGCGTCGCCGTAAGCCATGTCGGGCGGAATGATGAGGCGACGGCGCTCGCCGACCTGCATGCCCACCACGCCCTGATCCCAGCCCTTGATCACCGAGCCCGTGCCCAATGGGAAGCTGAAAGGTTTGCCGGCGTCCAGGGAACTGTCGAAGCGCTTGCCCTTGTTGTCGGCGGCGGACGTCTCGTACAGCCAACCGGTGTATTGCACCACCGCGATTTGTCCGGCGGCAATCGCCGCGCCCTCGCCCGGCTTGAGAACGATGCTCTGCATCGAGGCGACCGCGGGAGCCGCGGCGGGAGTGGCGGGAGTGGCTGCGTCCTGCTTCGTGCCGCAAGCGGCCAAAGCAAGCAGAATCCAAGAGGTGCAGAACGCGATGCCGGTCGATCGTAAAGAGGAGCGTTTCATCGCCCGCATCTTAAATGATTTTGCGGCGCTGGAAGCATACCTCGCGTTGTGCAGTCGCGGCGGCCGCGGCGGCCAGCGTGGCAATCCCGGCGCTCCATCCGAAGAAATACAGTCGCAATGCGCCGACCGCATCGTCCAATTCATCAGCAACTTGCAGCATCCATTCCATGCGCTTGAGTGTACGCGGGCATCGCTGCGAAGTGCCGTGAGTGCCATCACAGCCTTGTCATTCTTGAGCTGGGCGGACCGAGTCCCTTGCCGGAAAACGCGTGACGAAGATTATTTCTTCTCGTCGAAATTGCCGCGGGCTTTCTCCGCCCAGTTCTTGTAGCTGTGCCAGTTGTATAGATTGTTGGTGATCGCAGCGTGGCGGCCGCCGGTCTTGTAAACATCGCGCGGTCCGATGGTGCCCGATTTGGCCACAGCCGGGTCCACGCGTGCTGCGCGCCGGTCTACGCCGTTATATCGAGTTGGATTTTTTGAATCGCTCATCGCTGTTGCCTCTGTGTTGTAAGCGAAGGTAAAGGTCTCGCTCACTGCTCGACAGGAACTGTGTCACGGCGCTCCGGCACTGTCGCGTATCAGCGACGAGCATTGCGATACGTATCTCACAGACCGTCGCGGTAAGTTAAATGGTCAGGTTTTTGCAACTCGCCAAGCGTCAAATAGCGGCGCCAGTTCCTGCAGCGAACTATCGAGCGCCATCGGTAAAAGTGAGGTGAACGTGTCGAGCAGCGCGATCGCATTGCGTGCAGGGTCCGAGCGCGTTGCGGCTCCCAGCCGACGCGACATGTCGCGATTCACGACGTGCAGATTGTCGTAAAGCGCTTCGAGCGCCGCGAAGCCCTCGGTGTTGCCTTCACCCGCCAGCTCGCGCGCCAGCAGGAACATGCATACGCTGCGATACAGAGTCTCGGTCTCGCTGGCAAAGGGCAGATGAAAGCGCGCCATCGGCCGCAAACGATCCGTCCACGGACAGCCGGCCGTGGCCATGATCAATCCCAGAACCGAACTCAATGCCTGCTGCGCCGAGATCTCTGCGTAGATAGTGCGCTCGCACTGCGAGACGGTGACGCAAACGCTGTCGAACGAAACCAGCGCCTTCAAGGCCTCGACGACCGGCGCCATTTGCACCGCAGCCGGACAATGGCTGTGCTCGTCGTGCCGCAGCGGGCAATTCGCGCACTGATTGTACCTGAGTTCCGTCCAGAAGGGCGGCTGCGTGGGCGCTTGATTCGCCAACCGGAAGTCGGCGCCGTCGAACTCGAGGTCTAAAAGTTTGCGCGAACCATCCGGCAGATCGAAGCGATAGCTGATGCGGTGCGACTCCGTCATGCGACCAGACGATAGCATGGCGTGTATTCCGTGCCTGAAAACTTCATGCGCCCCTGTGCGACGAAGGAGCGCAGCAGCGCATCCATCGGCTCCATGATGGCCCGTTCGCCCTTCAGTTCGAACGGGCCGTGGCGTTCGATCGCGTTGACGCCATAATCCTTGATGTTGCCGGCGACGATCCCCGAAAACGCGCGGCGCAGATCGGCGGCGCGTTTGTGCAGCGGCTGGTCGTGGGACAGCCGCAGCCCGCGCATGGCCGCGTGCGTGACTTCGAACGGTTGCTGAAAATCCACGGGAATCTTCAGCAGCCAATTGAAGCCGTAGGAATCCCGGGTCTGGCGGCGGTAGTCTCGTACCTCGGCGAGCGCCTGCACCATGACCCGCGCCACACCGGCCGGATCGTCGATGATCACGCGGTAGCGGGACTGCGCCTCGGCGCCGAGCGTGGCGCCGATGAAACGATGGATTTGTTCGAAGTACTCGGCGCTGTCCGCAGGACCGGTGAATACCACGGGAAACGGCATGTCCTTGTTGGCGGGATCGAGCAGAATGCCGAGCAGGTAGAGGATCTCCTCGGCGGTTCCGGCGCCGCCCGGAAAGACGAGAATGCCGTGTCCGAGACGCACGAACGCTTCCAGGCGCTTCTCGATGTCCGGCATGATCACCAGCTGGCTGACGATGGGATTGGGCGGCTCGGCCGCGATGATACCCGGCTCGGTGATCCCTAGGTAGCGCCCATCCGTGATGCGCTGCTTCGAGTGCCCGATGGTCGCACCCTTCATGGGGCCCTTCATGGCGCCGGGACCACAGCCCGTGCAGACATCCAAGGCGCGCAATCCGAGTTCGTAGCCGACCTTCTTGGTGTAGTCGTATTCCACCCGCCGGATCGAGTGGCCGCCCCAACAGACCACCAGATTCGGCCGCACTTGCAATTCGAGCACCCGGGCGTTGCGCAGGATGTGGAATACCGCATTCGTGATGCTGGCCGACTCGGTCAGGTCGAAGCGGCCGCTCTCCACGATTTCGTTGGAAATGAACACGACATCGCGCAGCACCGCGAACAGATGGTCCTTCAACCCTCGGATCATGACGCCGTCGACGAAAGCGGCGGCGGGTGCGTTCTTGATCTCCAGCTTGATGCCCCAAGCTTGGCGCACGATCTTCAGCTCGAAGTCCTTGTACTTCTCGAATATCTTGCGCGAGTCGTCGGTGTCGTTGCCGGAATTGAGCACCGCCAGCGCGCATTTGCGAAACAGCGGATACAGACCGCCCTGGCTGGAATCGAGGAGCTTGGCGATTTCCTGCTGGGAGAGATGCTCCAGAGTGCCTTTTGGCGTAACCCTCGCATCAACCATGTCCGATGAAAGAATCGAGGTTTCCACGCCGCACCCGTTCGTTATGGATAGATGTCGATGGGAATATTGTCCTGCGTGCGCATCCACACTTCGACCATGTCGGAATTCGACAACGCAATGCAGCCATCGGTCCAATCGCTGGACTCATAATACGCCGGTGGGTGGTGCGGCGTGTTGGGCAAGCCGTGAATCATGATGGAGCCTCCGGGGGCCCAGTGATTCTTGTGCGCCCGCATCTCATCCGCGGGATTCGGGTAGGAAACTTGAATCGAAAGGAAATAGTCGCTGCGCGTGTTGCGCCGGGCCAGGAAATAGCGCCCTTCCGGGGTCTTGAAGTCGCGTTCCCGCTCCTTCTGCCCGACCGGGGCCAAGCCCAACGCTACCTTGTAGACGCCCAGCAGCTGCTGCCCATGGTACAGATACAGCTTGCGGGCAGCCTTATGGACCTCGACCCGGTCGGCGGCCGCGATGTCCTCGGCGCTGACCTCATCCTTGGCTGATACGGGCCCGACCAGGGCGGTTGAACCGCCCCATGCCAGCAAAGCACAAAGAACGGCGCATCTGACGCTGAAACGCATGATCATGAGGAAATTATAGCGTGTGCTCCTATTGCCGAAATCGGCTCTAGATCACGTCCTTGGCTATACTGCGGATCATGCGAGTTGCCTTTGGTTCCCTGATTGCGCTGATTGGGCTGGCCGGCTGTGCGGCGCAATCCCAACCCAAGTCCGTCGAGTACCTGGATGAACGCACCGCGACGACCATAGGGGCGCTCAAGGATCCGATCGAATTCACGCCCAGCGTATCGAGCGGCTCCGCGAACCGTATGATCGGCAAACACGTCAGCTTTGCCTATTTGGGGCCTGTTGAATGGGACAAGGCCGGCGCATACGAGTATGGGCTTTGGGTGCACGTGGCCTCCGGAAACGATTGGACGGCGGCCGACATCCGCTCACCCTCGGCCATCACCGTGGTGCTCGATGATGACAGCATCACGCTCGCGCCCATGGATGCCCCGCAGCTCGGCCGCGCTGCCTACCAGCCGGTAGCCACATGGGGACAGACGGCCTACTTCGAGCTGAACGTCAAAATGCTTCAACGCATGGCGGCCAGTCAAAAACTCAACCTCGCTCTGCGCGGCGCCGATGGCGGCACCATTACCTTCGTCCCGAGCGGCGACACGCGCGCGGTGCTCGGTGATTTCATCAATGCCCGTTCCCTTACTGGCGATTGATCGCAGCGATGCGCGGCAGAGTGACGGTGGTACCAGGGCGTAGATCGCTCAAGTCCGAGTCGGGATTGTATTGGCTTATGAGCCATACCGGCAGATCGCCATGCTGTTGAGCAATGGTCCATAGCGAGTCGCCGCGCTTCACCGTGTAGGTTTCCGTGGCCGCGATCTTATGCGCCGCGAAGAATTCATCCTGAAGATGCCTGTGATAGTCGCGGCGCGCTGCCGTGAATTCCTCCGCGGTGACCTTCGAGAGATCCAACTTGACCTTGTGGCCCACGGTCACCATGGCGTTCTTGTGCAGCTTATTCATGGTACGCAGGGTTGCGGACGGAACCTTGGCCCAATCCGCGAAGTGCCCCAGCGTCTCTCCTGCCTGCACGATCACCGTGTTGTCGGGGTGCACGCCGTAATCCGTCGCATCGCCGTTGCCGGCCGGGGCCGCGGCGGGCAGCAGGGCCGCGCTTTCCGCTTGGCGCTCCGAAACCGGCTCTCGCGGCGGCGGCGCCGACACGGCCGGGGCCGGCAGGGGAGGTGCAGCGGCCTCCGCGAGCGTCGCGGCGGGTGGCAGCGTCGCTGCGGGTGCAGCCGGCTCCGCGGCCACCGGCGCGGCGGGCGCCGACGGTGTGCCGCGCGAGGCGGGCAAGGGAATGTGAACCGCCTCGCCGCGCGTGGCTTCGTGTGCAGCCGTCCAGCCGTTGGCAGCGAGCAACCGGCTCAGGGGGACGCCGCTGGCGGCCGCCACGGATGCCAAGGTCTCACCGCGGCGCATCTTGTGGGTGCCGTCATTGCGCTGTGCCACGTAGCGTTGCGCGAGCGGCAGCCTTGCCCACGCGTCGGCGATTTCGCTGCTCGGCGGCGTGCCCGGCAGGCGCAGCCCGTAGCCCCGCGGCACGAATCGGCTGCCGTTCCAGATCGGCGGCCGCAATGCTGGATTCAGCACCTGCAACGCACCCATGTCGACCTTGAAAGCTTTCGCGAGCGCGTCGATCGGAACGTAGTCAGGCACTTCGACCACCGAGCTCTCTGTGTCGGGCAGATGGGTCATTGGACCAAAATACTTCTCGGCGTTGCGGTCGACCTCGAGTGCCGCGAGAAAGGCCACGTAGAAATTTCGCGACGCGAAGCCGAAGGTCGATCCTTGGTAGCGCTTGACGATCACGGCGATGTCGCTGGTGCCGAGCTCGTCCTGGGCCCGCCGCAGCCCGCCCGGCCCATGGTTGTAGGCGGTCACGGCCAATGGCCAGGTGCCGACCAGGCGGTAGTTGTAAAGCATCAGATTGGCGGCTGCCTCGGTCGAGGTGTAGGGGTCCAAGCGCTCGTCGACCAGGCTGTCGACGCGCATGTAGCGACGCGCGGTCGAAGGCATGAATTGCCACAGGCCGGCGGCGCCGACCCGCGAATATGCCGCTGGGTTGAATGAGGATTCGACGTGCGGCAGCGCGCCGATCTCGGCCGGAACGCCGCGCTGGGCGAGAACCTTGGAGATGTTCCGCTCGAACAACTGCGAGCGGACCAAGCCTTCACGGAACCTGTCGGCCTGCCCCAGTTGGAAGCGGATGCCCTGGATCGCATCGCGAAATTCCGACGGCGTGGTCTTCTCGCCGAACGCATCCAGAATCCGGCGCTCATGTGCACTCAGATTGTCGATGTCGCCCACCGCGAAACGGCGCAGCAGCTCGGCATAGCGCGCCTTGGCCAGCGCGACTAGATGCTCGCGCCGCGCCGGGGAGTCGGCCGGATCGAACCGCAATACTTCGTACACCACGCCGAGATTCCAGTCATCATGCAGCAGTCCTTGGTCGGTCGTGACCTCCGTGTACACGCGAATCCAAAAGCGTATGTCGCGCTCGAGCGCCGGCGGGTGTTCGAACAGCCCGGCGGTCTCCTCCGCTCGGGCCGCGCCATGGGTTAGCTGCAGCATCAACAGCCCGAATGCCGCCGCCACGGCCCACGGCCGACACCGCAGCGGCATTCCGAAGGGTTTCGCGTGATCGTTCATGGGCCGGAAGTCTAGCCGTGCCCCAACCCCCTGGGAGTGACGCTGGCCACATGCGCGCATCACGATCCGACCAAATTCCTGTGTGCGGTATCAGACAGAGAGCGCTTGCGAAAGCGAGTCAACTATGCGAGGTGCCGAGGATGGTGCGATGCCGCGAACCATATTGCTCATTCATGCAGAGGCTGAGAAAGCCAGGCTTGTGACGGATGCACTCCTTCGGTCCACCGACGAATTCATCGTCGTCGAGCAGGCTGAGTCTTGCGCCGACGGCATACGCCGCTTGCGCAAGCGCACGCCACGCATCGCCGCAATTCTGCTGAGTCTGGACCTGCCAGACAGCCAAGGCCTCGAAACCCTGGAGGCATTCTTAAAGTCGGCGCCAAACGTGCCCATACTGGTTCTCAGCAGCGCGGACCGTGAGGATCGTGCCAGGCTTGCCGTGCAGCGCGGCGCGCAAGACTACCTGTCTGAGGAAGACCTTGGAGGCTATCTCTTGCCCAAGGCGATTCGCAATATGATCGAGCGCGCCTCGAATTTAGAGGCGCTCTTCACTGCAATCGAAAGGGCCGAAGTGACGCTCAATTCGATCGGCGACGCCGTCGTCAGCACGGATATCCTCGGCAACGTAACCTTCCTCAATCCGATCGCCGAGTCGCTGACCGGTTGGTCCGCTGCAGAGGCCATCGGCCGGTCGATCGATGAGGTGGTGAGAATCATCGACGACTCCGACGAACACCGCATCTTGAGTCCGATGACGACCGCGATTCAAGACAACCGCGCTGCCAAGCTCGCTGCCGGATGCAAATTGATCCGGCGCGATGCCCGGGAGTTCGCCATCGAAGACACGGCGGCGCCCATTCATGATCGCACGGGCCGCGTGACCGGCGCCGTCATGGTCTTCCACGACGTAACTCAGGCGCAAGCGGTATCACAAAAGATGTCGCACCTGGCCCAGCACGATTATCTCACCGATCTTCCCAACCGCCTGTTGCTGAACGACCGGTTGTCCCAAGCCATCAGTATCGCCCGGCGCAACCACGAGCAATTGGCGGTTCTATTCGTCGATTTGGACCGCTTCAAACACGTCAATGACTCACTCGGACACGCTGTCGGTGACGGACTTCTGTTGTCCATTGCCGCGCGCCTGCTCGCCTGCGTTCGCAAGTCGGACACGGTCAGCCGCCAGGGCGGGGACGAATTCGTGATTTTGCTCAGTTCCATAGCGCACGCCGAAGATGCCGCGCTCAGCGCCCAAAAGCTGATATCCGCCGTGGCGCTGCCCCATCTTGTCGAGAAACACAATCTGCAGATCACGCTCAGCATCGGAATAAGCACCTATCCCGAAGACGGCAGCGACGCCGCAACGCTCGTCAAGAATGCCGACATTGCAATGCTGCATGCGAAGGACAACGGGCGCAACAACTTCCAATTCTTCAAGCCCAGCATGAACGAGCGGTCCCTCGAGCGGCAGTCCGTTGAAAGCGGTCTGCGCTTTGCCCTGGAACGGCACGAGTTTGAATTGCACTACCAGGCCAGATTGGACCTGGTGACGGAGGTGTTGACCGGTGCGGAAGCACTCATTCGCTGGCGGCTTCCCGGGGGAGAACTCGTTTGTTCCAAGGACTTCGTTCCGGTCGCGGAGCAGTGCGGCTACATCGTTCCCATAGGCCGTTGGGTACTGCGCCAAGCCTGCCTGCAGAGCCGCGCGTGGCTCGATGCAAAGTTGGCGCCGATTCCGATCGCCGTGAATATTTCCGCGGTCGAGCTTCGCTCGAAGCGTTTCGTGGAAGACGTGCGCGCAATTCTTCGGGAGACCGGTGCCGAGCCTGCGAATCTTCAGTTCGAATTGACGGAAACGGCGCTCATGCAAGACCCGCAATCGACCATCGCCGTCCTGAAGCAGCTCAGGGATATGGGAATTGAGCTCACGTTGGATGATTTCGGGACCGGCTATTCGAGCTTGACCTATTTGCGACGGTTTCCGATCGACGCGCTGAAAATCGACAAATCATTCGTGCACGGGCTTTGCACGAACGCCGACGATGCCAAGATCGTCAGCGCGGTCATCAATCTCGGACGAAGTTTTCACTTGCAGGTCATCGCGGAGGGCATCGAAACCCGGGCGCAGTTCTTGGCGCTTCAGGGCCAAGACTGCGGGGAAGGACAGGGCTACTATTTCCAGAGGCCGGTCGCCGCAGGCGAATTTGCCAAATTGCTGGGCGCCGATCTGTCCACGACCGTGCGAAGAGACGCCAACTGACCCGCAGCAATTCTCTGTTTCTGCCGTACGCGGCGGAACTGCAACTGTAGCGATCGAATTCCCCCGGGGGCTCTGAAATTTCCCGCGGAATCCTCCATACTTCGAGCCCAAATGTTGCAGTGGCCGTGGTTCCGTGCTGCTTTCGCTGGGGCGGCCGTCACGGTCGGGATCGCCCTCGCAGGCCCGCTGCAGGCGGCAGACGCGCCAGCAACGATTCCCGAACCCCCACCCGAGATCATCGTCACCACTCCGCGGGGCAGCGCCAGTGGCGGCATCGAGCCGTTGTTGGAACTATCGCCCTCGGAATTGGATTCTTATGGCGCCGACTCGCTCAGCGACCTCGTCGATGCCCTGCGCCCTCTGACGCGCAGCAGTCGCGGCGATCAAGCGGCGGTCGTACTCATCAATGGCCACCTCGCGGGTCAGACGGAATTCGACAACCTGCCCCGAGAAGCCATCGAACGGGTCGAGGTGCTGCCGGAAAGCGTCGCGCTGCAGTACGGCTTTTCCGAGAACCGGCGCGTGCTCAATTTCGTGCTACGCGAGCACTATTCCGCCGTGCCGCTGCGCGCCACCGAAAGCGGCGCCACCGAGGGCGGCGGTCAAGCCATCGCGGCCGATGCCTCCCGCGTGCAACTGAACGATGAAGCCCGCATCACGCTGCTTGCAAGCTACAAGGACAATGCATTCTTAAGCGACAGCGATCGCGGCATCGATGTACCGGACAGCTCCTATTACACACTGCTGCCCGACACGACGGACACCAAGGTCGCAGCGACCGTCAGTCGCTCCATCCTCGGGGTGAGCAGCTCGTTCGAAGCGTCATACGAGGTCATGTCCACCCGTTCGTTGCAGGGACTGGCCGACGTGAGTTCGGCCGCGGGCGAGATCGAACAGCCTCTGGATGAAAGCAGCGCCGTTCGAACCTCCCGCATCGCCATGCAGTTCACCGGCCAGCTCCACGATTTCGTTTGGGGCACGACCGTCTATTACATGCATGTCGCTTCGCGATCGACCAGCGATCTCGGGATCGACAGCGCCGGCGATCTGTCGATCGACCGCACCGAATCGGCGTTCAATATCGGCAATCTGCAGATTTCCGTGAGCGGGCCTGCCGCTTCCCTGCCCGCCGGCCCCGTGATCGCCAATTTCAAATTCGGATTGCAATATCAGGGCTTCGACACTCGCGACTCGGAACCCGGCGCACCGCTGACCGCGAGCAATCTGGTGCGAACCGTGCGCAGCGCCAATGTCAACGCCAGTGTTCCAATCGCCAAGCGGGAGCGCGGCATTCTGCCCGCCTTGGGCGAGCTCTCCGGGACCTTCAGCGCATCTCTCGACTCGGTCTCCGATTTCGGCAATCTCTTCAGCGAAAGCGTTGGCTTGGATTGGCACCCGATCAAGAAACTGCATCTCGACGCCATCTACACCGACCATCGCACCGCCCCCACCGTGCAGCAGTTGCGGGCACCGCCGATCTATACGACCAACGTCGAGACCTTCGACTACATCACGCAACAGACGGTCTATCTGACGGAAATCACGGGAGGCAACGAGGTACTTTCCCCGACCGACTCGCGTCAGGGCTCCTTCGGCGTGTCGATACGACCGTTCGCCGGCAAGACCGAATTTCTCGCTCATTACGAAGAAAATCGCATCAGTAATGCCATAGGGGCCCTGCCCCCGACCGACGCTGCGGTCGAATCGGCGTTTCCCGAGCGTTTCGTGCGCGATGCGGACGGCACTCTCATCTCTATCGACGACCGCTGGGTCAACCTCGAGCGTGAACGAGTCAATGACGTGAAATGGGGTGTCAATGTCTGGATACCCATCGGCGAGTCGCCGGCGATGGCCATGGCGAATAGGATCGAATTCTCCCTGTTCGATACCTGGTACCTCAACGACGTGACGCTGATTCGTCCAGGAATTCCCGAACTGAATCTCCTCGATGGCGCACCGTCCGATGTGAGCGGAGGTCAACCACGGCACAAAATCGAATTTCACACGCTCTATCATCGAGACGGACTCGGTGTCCTCCTCGCGGTCGCCTGGCGCAGCCCCACCGTGGTCGGCACGGGTGACCCGGCGGCGCCGGATCCCATTTATTTTTCGTCGCTGGGAACGGCCGATTTACGGGTGTTCCTGGATCTCGGGCATCTGCCGTGGACGCGCGGCGCCTCCTGGGCTCAAGGTGCCCGGGCTGCGCTCGCCGTCACGAATTTATTCGACCGCAGGCAAACGGTGCATGACGCCGATGGCGCCACCCCAACGGCCTTCGACCCCGGATTTCTCGATCCCTTGGGCCGGGTACTGGCATTGACTGTCCGCAAGGTATTCTAGCGGTACCACGGGAATAGGAGGCATCGAAAATGCTGGATGTTCATGCCCCACATGGTCCGGTCCACGGCTGGCGGGACTTTCTGGTCCACATCGCAGCAATCGCGATTGGGCTGCTCCTCGCACTTGCCCTGGAAAAGCTCGTCGAATATATGCACGAGCGCCGTCAGCTAACAGAGGCGCGGCGCGAACTGATAACCGAGATAGCGGAGAACCGGCGCAAATGGGCGAGCAATGTGGCCGAGGCATCCAGAATTCAACAGCAGCTCGCTGCGGATCTCAAAATCATTCAAGCCCTTCGCGCACATGCCCCCATAGGCGAAGCCAAGTTTGACTATTCCGTGAATTTCTACGCAACGGCGGACGGTCCCTGGCAGGCGGTCCGGCAAAGCGGTTCGCTAAGTCTTATGCCTCATGAGGAGATGCAGACCTATGCGTGGTTTCACGGAATCCTCACGTCTCTCATGGAATCGATGCACGCATTTGAGACTACGCTTCATATTGGGGGTGCAATAGCCGCAAGCGCTCCGCCGGACAAGCTCAGCGAATACGATCTCAATGAGCTCGCCGAGAAGACCATGGAGGCCCAAGGTCGGCTCGTCAACCTCCGAATGTTCCTGGGCTTTGAAGAAAGTGGCTTCGCTAAACTGAGCGTCCGACCGGCGGGCTCACCAAAAAACTCCATCTGAGCAATGTTCGATGCCGTCACAGATGTCGATACTTGCTTTCAAGCTG
>Ga0302325_10001681_pt1 | contig 55668 bp, 48 predicted proteins | sample Palsa_T0_2_FD_201948 | JGI IMG/M metagenome (GOLD analysis project Ga0302325, IMG submission 201948) | Peat permafrost microbial communities from Stordalen Mire near Abisko, Sweden - Palsa_T0_2 | ecosystem: Environmental > Terrestrial > Soil > Palsa > Peat permafrost | place: Sweden: Abisko... | reverse complement strand
CAGCGCTACACCCTCAGCCACATGGCCCATGATGTCAAGAACCAGACCGGCATCGGCGAGCCCACCCGCGACTGGTTCCCCATCAGCTTCATGAGCACCTTCTCCGATTTCGCCGACCTGGTCCATGGGCCGGATCGCGAATGGGGTCAGATCTCCTGCGGGTGCCATCCCAACTGCGGTATCGGCATGGCGATCATGATCGACAAGGAAACCAAGGAAGCTGTTCCGGTCACGGCATTCCTGAATGCCGATCGTTTGGCGAAGGATATCGCCAAGCTGAACGACGCGGCGCGAGGCAAGACTCTCTCGCTCTTTGGTATCACCTTGGCTCTTTTGCGCAACTACAATCCGCTCAAGGCGCCGACGCATATGCGCATCACGGACCTGTTAAAGAAGTTCGACAAGTTTTCTGGCTCAACCAAGCGCAACTACGGTTCGGTCAAGGCCGACCGGACCATGAAGGATATCGAGATGCGCCGCGCCGATCGCTGGAACTTCCTCTTCATCGCCGGCATGTGGTTCCAGGATCTCTTTAACTACGACTTCCGGCGCACCGAGCAGTGCATCATCCCTTACGCCACCCAGGAAGGCGAAATCTCCTTCTGTGCCTACAACACCGGCGTGGGCTGGCGCAATATCATCGAGAAAATGCACATGACGTCGACGCTCACCAAGTGGTACGAGGAGCACGGCAGGCACGAGATTTTTGCCGGTGGAAAGAAGGTCGGCATGGGCGATGCGCAGCACACGCTCCTGCTTAACCAGGAACATGTGATGGCCTCGGCCAACGACACGCTCGACAAACTGGGCATTGCCAAGAATTCGCGTCAGGAAAAGCTGATGGCACGGGACGCGAAAATCAAGCAGGATGCGGAAAACGCCAAGATGGCTCGGCTCTACCGCGAGCATGTCCTGGGAGAGAAGCCGCGAGAAGGCTTCATTCCTCTCGATACGTTGATCGCGCCGGCGCCTAAGCCGGCTCCCGCCGCCAGCGAAGAACCGGTCATGGGCGACTAGTATCACTTTGACCGCAAGAAAGGCTGCCAACAATGGCAGCCTTTTTTGTGCTCCAATGAGGAGCGATGCGCAAGTTCTGGATGACAACCCTCCTCGCTACCCTGATGGGTCTGAGCGGCTGCACCATCTTCGGAGCGAAAAATCCGCCCACTCTCAAGTCGAGCACCAGCGCGGAGCAGCACGAGTCCATCTTCTGGACTGCAGTCAAAGGGAAAGATTGGCAGGCGCTTCCCGGCATGCTGGGCGCTAATGTGATGTACAGCGCTGGTGGCAAGGTCCTCAGCAAAGATCAGGTCCAGCCTTATCTGCAGGGGCTCAACGTCGCCGACTTTACCATCACCGGAGTGGTGGTGAAGCCAAACGGGCCCGATATGAGCCTCAGCTACACCTTGCAAATCTCCGCGGCCGGGGGCTCACCCCAGACCTACACGGCAATTAGCGTCTGGCAGCAAGTGGGTGCGGGTTGGATCCTCATCGCCCACACCGAACAACCGCAGGCGTAGAAAGGCTTCTTTCCCTGCCCACTGGTCGGGCCATAACCACGCTCGCGTTCACTCGTCCCTTGCTTGCCATCAGGCAAGTCGTTTACTCCTACTCGGCCACGAGGGCTTCTTTACAGTCTGGGTGAGAGCTCGGTGCTGGAGCGGAACGGCCTGAGCCGGGATGTGTCGTCCCTCCGGGACTCGACTGATAAACCTTAGCCTACCCGGCACTGACGTGCCGGGCTACAGGTTGTTCCGTCCCCGTTCGACAAGCTGAGGGCAGGCTCTGCGGGACTGCTTGGTTGCGACCCGTAAATGACACTGCCATAGACGGCTTTAGCCGCTGAGGTACGGCTTTCCATCTCTGAATTCTCTTCTGCGCTGATAAAAAGATGCCCTCAGGGGCTAAAAGCCCGGCATATTTGCAATCTTTACAGCACGACTAAAGTCGTGCCCTGATACAAAGCCCAGTTCTCATGCACACGCTAAAGCCCGTTTGATTTAGAAGAATAGAAGATTACGTACACCAGGGCTAATGCCCTCAATTTATATACCGGAACGTTCCCGCGGGCTTGAAAGCCCGCTCCCCCGGACTAAAGTCCGGGGCTGGCACCAAGGCACTGTGCGGCACGACTAAAGTCGTGCCCTGATACAAAACAGAGTATTTTCCGCACCCTTAAAGCTGTTTTCCGAGACAAAATCGAGTTCTCACGCAGACTCTTTAGCCCCTGAGGGCATCTTTTTGTCAGCGCTCAAGAGAATTTAGAGGATAGAAAAAACGTACCTCAGCGGCTAAAGCCGGGTCGGGCCTTGTTATTTACGGCACGGCTGAAGCCGTGCCCTGATACAAAACAGAGCTCTTGCGCAGCCTATAAGAGTCCCTGCTAATGTCGACACTTACAGTCCTCACCAGGGCTAAAGCCCGGTCATTGCCAGATGAAGCGTTCTCGCGGGTTTGAAAACCCGCTTCCCCGGACTGAAGTCCGGGGCTGGCACGGATCAAGAAAATCCACTTTCCGTTATGTCTGCTGTTGTGGGAGGTTGACGGGGAGATTTGACTTATCCCACCCGTCGATTGATGGCGGGATAGAGCCCAAAGAGCGCCTTAACTTGCCATCAGGCAATCGTGCAAACTTCCCCCGAAAGGGTTTTGTTCCGCCCCTCTGGTAAATTCGACAAATGGCGGTTATCCCTCCGGCAGCGGTCCGGAAGTTTCAGCGAGAGCTGTTGGCCTGGTACGACACCCACGCCCGTGACCTCCCCTGGCGGCAAAGCGCCGACCCCTACCGCATCTGGATTTCCGAGATCATGCTGCAGCAGACCAGGGTGGCCGCAGTCCTCGACTACTACGCTCGCTTCCTGACCCTCTTTCCTTCCCTCCCCGCCCTGGCACAGGCGGAAGAGCCGGATGTGCTCGCCGCCTGGAGCGGCCTCGGATATTACCGGCGCGCCAAGTTCATGCACCAGGCAGCCAAACTGGTCCTCAGCGATCACCAGGGAGTTCTACCCGGCACCGCCGAGCAACTGCGCAACCTGCCAGGAATCGGCGAGTACACCTCATCCGCCATTGCCAGCATCGCCTTCGGCGAGCCGGTCGCAGTGGTCGACGGCAACGTCGAGAGAGTGCTCCTGCGCGTCTTTCCCGATGATGAAAAGCCCCCAGCCGCAGCGGCTCTGCGCAAGCGCGCCGCAAACGTCCTCGATGCCCAGCGTCCCGGAGACTTCAACCAGGCGATGATGGAATTGGGGGCGACCGTCTGCCTGCCCCAGCGCCCCTTGTGTCTCCAGTGCCCGGTACAGCAGTTTTGTACTACCCGCGGCGAACACCAGTCCGCGCCGCCCAAGAAGATGCGCAGCCGGCAGATCGCCTACGCCCTGCTGCGCCGCCATCGTGCAGGCACCGTGCAGGTGATGCTGGAGCAGCGTCCCCGGTCGGCCTCGCTCATGCCCGGGATGTGGGAACTGCCCGAGGTGGCGATGCTCGAGAGCGATCAGGAGCGAGTGGAACTAACCCTGCGCCATGCCATCACCATCACCAACTACCAGGTTCGCGTGCTCCGCTTCGCCGAGAAGGAAGCCAACGTTCGCTTTCCATCGGGGGAAAACCCGCGTCAATGGACCAGGAGTTCGGAGCTGAGTACCTTGCCGCTGACCGGACTCGCGCGCAAAGTCCTGCAGCGATTGCAAATCATGACCAAAGAGGTGAGATGAACAAATTTCTTTGCCTGGTGCTTTTGCTCACGGCATCACTCGGGCACGCATTGCCGATGCCCGAAGTTCCCGCATTAGACACCGTACCCGCCGCCGCCCGCCAGGCTGCTGCAAGCATCGATCCGGAGAAGATCCGCGCCCATGTCCGTTTTCTGTCCAGCGATCTGCTGGAAGGCCGCGGCCCAGGCAAACGCGGTGGCCAGCTTGCCGCGGAATACATTGCTACCCAGTTCGCCTTGGCCGGTGCGAAACCCGCGGGCGATGACGGAACCTGGTTCCAGTCTGTCCCCCTCATGGCCGTGCACACGGACGTGGACCAAACCAACTTTACCTTGGTTCCCGCGAGCGGCCCACCCATCCCGCTGAAGTACGGCGAAGACTACGTAACCAAGGACCAGACAGGTGCGCCGCTTACCGATCTGGATGCGCCCATCGTATTCGTGGGTTACGGGATCAACGCACCCGGCTATGAATGGAATGACTACGACAGCCTCGACGTCAAAGGAAAAATACTGCTGGTGATCGTCAACCAGCCGCGATCGAATGACAAGTATTTCTCTCCCAACAAAGCGCTCACCTATTACGGCCGGTGGACGTACAAATTCGAAGAAGCAGTGCGCAGGGGAGCGGCGGGGGTATTGATCATCCACCGTACCGACCTCGCCAGTTACGGCTGGGACGTGGTGCGCAATTCGGAATCAACCGAGACCTCGTACCTCCGGAACGATCCCTTGTCCGCGCTCCTGGCAGCCAGTTGGATACAGCTCGAGGTTGCCCGCAAGCTCTTCGCGGCGGTGGGTATGAATGCGGATCAAATGATCGAAGCCGCCGGAAAGCGCGGATTCAAGTCAGTTGAGCTGCCCATCCGTCTGAAGGCGCACATCGTCAGCCAGGTGCGCAACTATGACTCAGCCAACGTGATCGCCATGGTGCCGGGAGCAGACGCGAGCCCGGGCGGCAGCATTCTCTATACCGCCCATTACGATCACCTGGGAATCGACCCCACGGCCCCGGGAGACAAAATCTACAATGGCGCCGTAGACAACGGGACTGGCTGCGGCATTCTCCTCGAGATGGTGCGGGCCTATGCTTCAGCGAAAACTCCTCCACCGCACAACGTCTATTTCGCGTCGGTTACGGCCGAAGAGCAGGGTCTGCTGGGGTCTAAATATTTGGGAATGCATCCTCCCGAGCCCATTCGCGATCTCGCGCTCGACCTGAACTACGATGAACTTCTGCCTATCGGCGTCCCCACCTCGGTAAAAGTTGAGGGCTCGGAGCGCACCAGCCTTTACCCGGTGGTGGAGAAAACCGCCGCCGCCTTCGGTTTCGAGATCCAGCCGGACACCCAACCGATGGCCGGTGTGTACTATCGTTCCGATCACTTCAGCCTGGCCCGGGTCGGCGTGCCTGCCTTTTCAGTGGACGAAGGAGACCTTTTTGCTGGGCACCCTGCGGGGTGGGGAAAGCAGCAGAAGGCGGAGTATGATGCCGAGCGATACCACCGCCCGACCGATGAATACCGAGAGGATATGGATTTCCGCGCCGATGCCAGACTGGCTCAGTTCGGGTTCTTATTGGGGTGGCAAGCAATGTCTTCGGCTCCTGTGAGCTGGAAGCCGGGGGACGAATTTGAGGCTGTCCGAAAGAGAAGCATCGGGCAGCCCTAGGGCAGTCTAGAGGCGACCGTGCAATTTCCGCGTTGGAGTCTTGTGGCGTTACTCGTTCTGGCCCTCTCACCTGTCTGGGGGCAGAGCAAGTCTGTGCCGGCACTGCATCGTCGCGTCTCCGAAATGGATAACGAGTTCGATTACGCCACCCAGTCCAGCGGCAGAACCGCACTGCCGTCCGAAGCCTCGGGAGAATACACCATGGGCGGCGGGGGAACGATTGACATTGAACTTCAGCCTGACCGTTTGAGCGGCTTCCTTACCAGGATGGGGGACCGGGAGAGTGACGAGGGGACGCCGCTTACTTTCTTTTTTGCCACCAGCCGCCTATCGTCGCAGCAATTGGCCTTCACCACGCGGCAGGTGCACGGTGTTTGGTTTTCTTTCCAGGGAACGATCGCGCGCGGCTCCGCGCGCACCCGCGACCAGCAGGGATATTACCTGCTGCAGGGCCAGTTGGTGATGCACGATGCGGCCAATCAGACAGAGCAGGCGCGCATGATCTCCTTGCCCTTGGCCCGGCAAAATCCGAACGGCTGATCACTCCGTGCATCCATACAATGAGACGGGACGATGGTTATGCGTCTAATTCGTTTCAAGAGGAGTTTTGTATGGATCGCACAGCAAGCGCAGTGTGGCACGGCGGCCTGAAAGACGGCAAAGGGAAGATTTCTACCCAGAGCGGCGTGTTAAAAGAAACCCAGTATTCGTTTAGCACCCGGTTTGAAAATGGGATCGGCACCAACCCGGAAGAGCTGATCGCGGCCGCTCATGCGGGCTGCTTTACCATGGCGCTCAGCGCCCAGCTCTCCACCGCGAATCTGCCGCCAGAGTCGATCGAGACCAAGGCCACAGTTACGTTCGATAAGACCGATGCCGGTCCAACCATCACCAAAATTCTCTTGGCGACCACGGCCAAGGTCCCGGGTGCAGACCAGGCGGCCTTCGACAAAGCTGCGCAAGAGGCCAAGAACAACTGCCCGATTTCCCGCCTCTTCAAGAACAACACCGAAGTCACCCTCGACGCCAAACTAGCCTAAGAAAACCGCACGTCTTGGCGATGAACGAATTCGCTTGAGAAACCCAGGTCTCAAAAGCGAGACCTGGGCCACCCACTCAGCTAGCTGTTAGCAACGATGTAATCTCGCAGACTGCGGTTGATCCCGGCCGCTTGCACTACGCCGTTATCGAGCAGCTTTGTCCACTCTTTAGCCGACTCGTCATGTGACATAGCGGCCAGCAGGTAATTGGCCTGCACAATTATTTCCAGCGCATTGCTTAGATCATGAGACAGACGGCGGATCTCTTGGGCGTGCTCTGCCGGGATGGCGGATGGCTTTGTCGTCATTCAGACCTCAACCTGGTGTTTACGTTTGCGTCCCCCGCAGGTGACGGTTTTTCCACATTTCAGCGTTTCCTCTCTTTGGTAACCCCTGCGCGGTTATTTTGAGAAGAGGAGCCCGTTGCCGTTATTGTAATGGGATGAATCCATACGCACGACACTTGGGCAGTCGCGACCCTTTCAAGGTAGTGGCCACCACCGCCAGGCATCTCGAACAACTTTCCGTAGCTCTCGGCCCGGCGCGGATAGAAGAATCACCCGCTCCCGGAAAATGGAGCCCTCACGAAATTTTGTGCCACCTGGCAGATTGCGAACTGGTTTTCAGTTTCCGCATTCGCCAGGCGCTGGCGCAGGACCATCACGTCATCCAACCTTTCGATCAGGAGATCTGGGCGGCCAACTATGCAGCCTACGATCCACAGGCGGCCATGATGACCTTTTCCTGCGTGCGCCAATGGAATCTGATGCTGCTGCGGTCGATATCTCCCGAGGTGATGTCGAAGCCGGTGATGCATCCAGAGCGTGGAGAGATGTCCTTTCGAACCCTCATCGAGACGATGGCAGGTCACGATCTGAATCATCTGGCGCAGCTGGAGGCGATCGCCGTACAAGTGCCGCTTAGCCGGTAGCGCACCCTGATCCACAAAAATTAAAGGGGGGCTGAATTCACTCTACGAAGAACTCCGTGGGAAGGGCACGGCTTAACCGGTTGCGGAAAAATTCGGGATCGGACATGACGGACTTACCTCAGGGGCTTAAAGGGGCTGCGGAAAAAGTCGGGTTACAGCGAAATCGCAGCCCTCAGCGGCTAAAGCCGCGTTGATTCAATAGTGGTTACGTACGGGCTGAAGCCCGTACCCTTCAAAAAGCAGAGTTTTTCCGCAGCTGTAAAGCCCGACGTTTTCTCAATCGTTTATGGCCCGACGAAAGTCGTGCCCTGATACAAAACAGAGTTTTCCGGGCTTTAAAGGGTGGGCGAGAACCCGGGAAAGAAACCGCAGGTCCCTCCACTCCGCTCGCTCCGGTGGGATGACAATTTTGTTGTGCCCGCAAGAGCTTCAGCGGGAGATACTTGCCCCTGCAAGAAAATTGTCATCCCGACCAGAGCGAAGCGTAGTGGAGGGACCTGCGGTTTCTTTTCGAGGGCCTTCCGCGTTTGACATCGCGGCCCGCTTTTGTACACTAGGAGTTGCTGCCTAATCCAGCCGTTGGCGCTGGATCCTATCGTGCCGGAGTGGCGGAATTGGCAGACGCGCATGGTTCAGGTCCATGTACTCGCAAGGGTGTGGGGGTTCGAGTCCCTTCTTCGGCACCAAGACAACCTCTCTAACCATGCGCTTCGGTCTTTTCCAATGCCTGAAAGAAACGATCGCGCCAGGTAAGGATGTCGTTTTGACGAATCTGATGGCGCAGGCGAAGCATCCGCCGCCGGCGTTCTTCCGGCTTCATCTCCAGAGCCTGCTTTAACGCCTCCGCAACTCCCACCTCGTCGTTGGGATTCACCAGGATGGCGCCTACCCGAAGCTCAGGGGCCGCGCCCGCGAATTCGCTTAAAATCAGCACTCCATTGACTTCCGTCTTGGCCGCACAGTATTCCTTTGCCACCAGATTCATGCCATCTTTGAGACAGGTGATCAGTGCCAAATCGGCAGCCCGGTAGATCGCGACCAGCTCGTCCCGTGGCACCGAGCGGTAGATGTAATTGATGGGAACCCACCCCGGCTCACTGAATTCTCCGTTTACGTGCGCCACCAGTCGCTCCACTTCGCGTTTGAGCTGATCGTACCGGGGTATCCCTTCCCGGCTGGGTACGACCACCTGGATCAATTCCACCCGGCGATGAAACTCCGGGTAAGTGCGGAGAAAATAGCCGAAAGCCTTCAACCGCTCCGGAATTCCTTTGGTGTAATCGAGCCGGTCAACGCCCACACTGATTTGAATGTCGTGGGTCCTGGCCTTAATCTGCTTGGCTCTTTCCACCACCGGCGCGGACGCGGATTGTTCAGAGAAGGCGCGAAAATCAATACTGATGGGAAAAGCTTCGACGTGGGTGTGCCCGTGCAGGCTGACCACCGTGCGAGCTTCCCCACGCCCTGAAATCTTGACTGAGGGAACGAACGTGCGCAGGCAGGCAATCAAATTCCGCTGATCCCTCCCGGTCTGCAGTCCAATCAGGTCGTGAGCCAACAGATCCTCCAGGATCTCCCGCCGCCACGGCAGCTTGGCAAAGATATCGGGCGAGGGAAAAGGGATATGGAGGAAGAAAGCCAGCCGCGATTTGGGTCGACGGTCGCGCAGCATCTTGCCCACTTGCATCAACTGGTAATCGTGGATCCAGATCGGGTCGCCGGGCTGGGAAGCCTTTTCTACCGCATCCGCAAATTTGCGATTGACCCGCTGGTAAAAATCCCAATACCGCGGATCGAAATTGCAGCGCGATTGCAGATCGTGGAATAACGGCCACACAATCTCATTGGAAAAGCCTTCATAGAAGTTGCTCTGCTCCTCCTCAGTGAGGAAGATGGGTGAGAATTTATAAGGATTATCCCCACTCGCCTGCTCCAGGATCTGGCGAATTTCCGGAGAATCGTCCGTACCGCCCGATCCTACCCAGATACCTCCGTGATCCTTCAGCAGCGGTTCTAGTGCACTGACCAGTCCGCCACTGCTGGGCTGCCCTTTGAGCTTCCCAGCCTCGGTGATGAAGGTGATCGGAATGCGATTGGAAACCAGCACCAGTTTGTGATCGCTCATGGGGAAGTCCCCGCGATCCAATCGTCCAGAAACGCCAGCAGCTCTTCCGGGGGGCGTAGCCAAAAACGGGCACACGATGGGCGAACCTCATTCCTTACCAGGATCGAGTAATCCCGGCTTCCGACGGCAGCAAAGGCGTCTTCATCGGTGAGATCGTCGCCCAGGTAAGCCGCCGGAATCCCGGCCGGTTCGCGCTCCAATATCTCCGCCACCGCAGTTCCTTTGGTGCGGTCGAGGGAACGCAGCTCTAAACCACCCTCAAAAGGCAACAACTGCAGACCACCCGTTTGCGCCAGGCGGCCAAAAGCGGATTTGGCGGAGGAGCGAATCTGCTCCTGTTCCGCAGGCCTGAAACTGCGCCAATGGATGGCCACCGAAGAGGGTTTGACCTCCAGCGTTTGTTGAAAGCCAAGATCGGATATCTCCTTTTTTACCCGGTCGAGAGCGGACTGCTGCACCGGGCCAATTGCAAAGAGCTGATACGTTCCGTCGCTTCTCAGCTGCTCCCGGCCGTGACTGCCCCAGATTTCGGTCTTGAGGGCAGGGTCCAGGAGATCACGGAGCTCGCGCACAGAGCGTCCCGAGACCAGCACCAGGCGAACCCGGGGGAGCCGGGACAGGGTTCGAAGCCGTTCTTCCACGCCAGGGTAGGGGGTAGCCTCAAAACGATCGATATGGAAAGGCGCCAGGGTGCCGTCGTAGTCGAGCATCAACAACGATCGTGGCGTGTCCCTGAGGCGCCCCCTCAAACCCGCTGCTTGCGCCGACGTTGCCCAGAGTGGGGGGAATTGGTTCATAAACGCTGGTTGGATGCCTGGACGGGACAAGTTGCTGCAACCCCTTGCTACCCTTGCTCCAGAGTAACTGGTTTTCCGTTGACGGAAGGTGCTTGAGCCCCGCGGCATATACTGTTAGTTCGCATGGAGAGCCAACTTTCAAAGATCCTGGCCAGCACCCGGCGTGGACTCGAGGAGCGGAAAAGCGCATCCTCTACCCGGATTCTGGAGCAAGCGGCGGCGGCTCATCAACCCCGGGGGTTCGCTCGAGCCCTGCGCCAAAAGGCGGCTAGCGGCCCTGCCGTGATTGCAGAGCTGAAAAAAGCTTCGCCCTCGAAAGGACTGATCCGGGCTGACTTCGATCCGGCTACGCTGGCGAAAGGGATGGCCCGGGCGGGCGCAGCTGCATTGTCGGTGCTTACCGAGGAGCACTTCTTTCAGGGCAGTCTGCGCAATCTGGAAGTGGCCTCCCGCTCCTGTGAACTTCCCTGCCTGCGAAAGGATTTTATTGTCGACGAGTTCCAACTGCTGGAGGCGCGGGCCCATCGGGCCGATGCGATTCTGCTGATCGCCGCCGCCTTGAGCGATCTGGAGCTTCGGCAATTGACAGCCCAGGCGCACGCACTGGAGCTGGACGTGCTCTGCGAGGTGCATACCGGCGCAGAGCTGGATCGGGTTCTTGACCTGAACTGCGACGCAGTCGGAGTCAACAATCGCGACCTCACCACCTTTGCGGTGAAACTCGAAGTCTCGTTTGAGCTGGCGTCCCGGCTTCCCGCCGGTGCGGTTCATGTGAGCGAAAGCGGGATCGAGACGGCCGAGGATATGAACCGGCTACGCGCGGCAGGCTTCCATGCCTTTCTCATTGGGGAGTCGTTGATGCGCCGGCCTGATCCAGGAAAAGCGCTCGAGGTCCTGCTTCAGGCTGCCCCCGTGAGCAGGTGAGAGCCCATGTGGGTCAAGATTTGCGGCAACACCAACCTTGAGGATGCGCGTTTTGCCGCGGAGTGCGGCGCCGATGCTGTCGGCTTTGTCTTTGCGCCGAGTCCACGGCGAGTCAAAGCTGACCAGGTTCGGCAAATCACCCAGGGGCTGCCCACCGAGCTGGGGAAATACGGCGTTTTCGTGGACGCGGGATTCGACGAAATTGTGTCGACGGTCGAAACCTGTGGTCTAACCGGTGTGCAGCTGCATCGATCAGCGGACGAACATGTAGCTCTCCGCCTGCGCCAACATTTTGCCGGCCGCATCAGCATCTTGCAGGTTTTAAACTACAAAGCTCTCGAATTCGAACAGCAATTGAAGGAATTGAGCCAAAACGAGGATCCGATCCTGGTGGATTCCTCAACGGCCAAAGCTGTAGGAGGCACCGGCACTCGCTTCGATTGGCATGACGCGCGAAGCACGTTGCAAAGGACTGCGCCAAACTTGCGGCTGGTAGTGGCCGGCGGCTTGGCGCCGGAAAACGTGAGGCAAGCAATTCAGATCCTGCAACCCTGGGGAGTTGATGTCGTCAGCGGAGTCGAAAGCAAGCCAGGGAAAAAGGATCCCAAGCGAGTCCAGGCCTTCATCGAAAACTCGCGGGCGGGGATAAAGAGGGTGTGTGAGTAACGGGGAAAGGAAACCGCCGGTCCCTTTAGTCGTGCCGTACACGATTGAGATGACGACGGGCTTTACAGGCTGCGGAAAAAGTCGGTTTCGAGCGAAAGCGTAGCCCTCAGCGGCTAAAGCCGTACTGATTCTAGATTGGTTACGTACGGCCTGAAGGCCGTACCCTTCAAAGAACTTGGGTTTTTCCGCAGCCTGTTTAGCCCCTGAGGGCTGTTTTTCGAGTTCTCAAGCAGAGGTGAAATGAAAAGAGGCGAATCGTGAGCACAATGACCAACACCCTTACGGGTAGGTTTGGCGCCTATGGCGGCCGCTATGTTCCAGAGACTCTCATGGCGGCACTGGAGGAGCTGGAGCACGCCTACTCTGAAGCTCAGGCGGATCCGCTCTTTCACGCCGAGCTCGATTCACTGCTGAAAGACTACGCCGGACGTCCAACGCCGCTCTATCTGGCAACCCGCCTGACCAGCCAGCTCGGGGGCGCCAAAATTTACCTCAAACGTGAGGATCTGCTGCACACCGGCGCCCACAAGATCAACAACTGTCTCGGCCAGGGGCTCCTGGCCCGTCGCATGGGCAAAAAGCGCATCATCGCCGAAACCGGCGCCGGACAGCACGGCGTAGCCACCGCGACCGTCTGCGCGCTGTTCGGAATGGAATGCATTGTGTACATGGGCGAGGAAGACATGCGCCGTCAGGAACTGAATGTCTACCGCATGCGCCTGTTGGGCGCCGAAGTCCGTGGCGTTAGTTCCGGCTCCCGCACATTAAAGGACGCGATCAATGAAGCGATGCGGGATTGGGTCACCAACGTGCGCACTACGCATTACTTGCTGGGCAGTGTCCTGGGCGCGCATCCTTACCCGACCATGGTGCGCGACTTTCATCGCGTGATCGGGCAGGAGATCAAGCAGCAGATCCTGGAAAAGGAGGCCCGTCTGCCCAGCGCCGTAGTGGCATGCGTGGGTGGAGGATCCAACGCCATGGGCGCGTTTTATGACTTTATTGAAGACCCGGATGTCCGCCTGATCGGCGTCGAGGCCGGCGGCCGGGGTACCGAGCTGGGCAACCACGCGGCGCGCTTCCATGGTGGAAGCCCGGGCGTGCTGCAAGGTACTTACTCGTACGTACTGCAGGATGACGCCGGACAGATCTCGTTAACCCACTCCGTCTCTGCCGGGCTGGACTACGCTTCTGTCGGGCCGGAGCATGCCGGGTTACACGATTCAGGCCGGGCCGAATATGTTTCCGCCTCGGACCAGGAAGCTCTGGAAGCAGCTCTGCGCCTCGCGCGGACAGAAGGTATCGTCCCCGCACTGGAGAGTGCGCATGCGGTCGCGGAATGCATCCGGCTGGCACCCAGGCTGGCCCAGGATGACATACTGGTAGTCAACCTTTCCGGCCGCGGCGACAAGGATATGGGCATCATGGCCCGCGAACTCAGCCTTGGCTCGGAAGCACAAACTAATGGCGATTGAATTCAACAGAAAGCCGGGCCTGGTCATTTATCTGACCGCCGGAGATCCCGATCTGCCGGCAAGCCGCGACGTGGCCCTGGCGGCGATCGACGCCGGTGCAGAGGTGCTCGAGTTAGGGGTGCCGTTCAGCGATCCGATCGCCGATGGCCCGGTGATTCAGCGAGCCAGCGAGCGGGCTGTGGCGAACGGTACGCGGCTGAAAGATGTGCTTGCCCTGGCCGCGGAACTGCGCGCCCTGAGGCCTGGCTGCGGAATCGTGATCTTCACCTATTTCAATCCCATCCTGCGTTTGGGGCTGGAGCGCTTCTGTGACCAGGCCGCTCATTGCGGAGTGGACGGGGTCTTGATCACGGACATGATCGTGGAGGAGGCCGGAGAATATCTGACCCAGGTGCACCACTACGGACTGATGCCCGTCTTCCTGGCAGCGCCCACCAGCACCGACCAGCGGTTGAAAATGATCGCCAATGTTTCTGAGGGCTTCGTCTATGCCATCTCGCGTGTCGGCATAACCGGCGCCCAACAGAGCGTGGCCTCCGATGCGCGCCGCCTGGTCGAGCGCCTGCGCCATTTCACCCAGTTGCCAATAGCCGTGGGTTTCGGCATCTCGACCGCCGAACATGTCGCTGCCGTGGGCGAGTTTGCTGATGCGGCGGTGATTGGCAGCGCCATTGTTTCCTTGATTGAAAAGGCGGAGCCGGGTAAGGCTCCGGCCGCGGTTGCCAGTTTCCTTCAGGGACTCAGGCAGCCTGTGCTTCAAGGCTAATGATGGCCGCGCCGTATCATACAAAGCAAGGACAGTGCATGGATATTGCTGGTTGGCGAGAGAAGATTGATGAACTGGATCGGCAAATTGTGGCGCTGATCAGCGAGCGGGCGCAAGCCGCGCGGGAGATTGGCAAGTTGAAACGTTCCACCTCGTTGCCGGTTTATGAACCAAACCGGGAGCGGGTGATTTTCGAAAACGTTCGCGCGGCCAACCAAGGGCCGCTGCCGGACATAGAACTGACCCACATATACGAGCGCATCATCGATGTGATGCGGGCGCTGCAGAAAGATGAGCTGGCGTCAAAAGCAGGGGAGACAGGAAAGTAATCATGATTGTTGCCATGTTGGAGAGAGCGACCGAGGAAGACATCCAGGGGGTCATCGAACGCCTGGTGCAGGTGGGCTTCAATGTTCACCGCACTACAGGAACTATCCAGACCGTTCTGGCGGGCGTAGGCACGCCCTCGCATTTTGATCACAAGGATTTCGAACTGCTGCCCGGGGTTGCCGAGGTGGTGCGCATCTCATCCCCCTACAAGCTGGCCGGCCGGGGCTTCCGGCCGGAAGGAACCATGGTTCGTTTCCCCAACGGTGTTGTCGTAGGCGGCGATGAGATTGTGGTGATGGCGGGCCCATGCTCGGTGGAATCGCGGGAGCAGATATTTACCGTGGCCGATCAGGTGAAATCAGCAGGGGCCTCATTTCTGCGTGGAGGGGCTTTCAAACCGCGCAGCTCGCCCTATTCTTTCCAGGGCCTCGGCCTGGAGGGGCTCAAGCTGCTCAGGGAAGTGAGGGATCGAACCGGGCTGCTGATTATCAGCGAGGTCATGGAAATTTCTCAGATCGAGTTGATGCTCCCCTACGTAGACGTTCTCCAAGTAGGCGCGCGCAATATGCAGAACTTCAACTTGCTGCGGGAGATTGGCCTGGTGCGCAAGCCGGTGTTGCTGAAGCGCGGCATCGCTGCGACCCTGGAAGAGCTGCTGCTTTCGGCGGAGTACATCCTGGCCGGCGGGAATTACGATGTGATGCTTTGCGAGCGAGGCATTCGTACCTTCGAGACTTACACCCGCAACACCATGGACATCTCCGCCATCCCAGTCATCAAGAAGCTGTCCCATCTCCCTATGCTCGCCGATCCCTCGCACGGTGTCGGCCGGCGCGACAAGGTCGCGCCCATGGCCCGGGCCGCGGTCGCCGCAGGGTGTGATGGGTTGCTGATCGAAGTTCATCCCAACCCGGATAAGGCCCTTTCCGACGGAGCCCAATCCTTGTTTCCGGAACAATTCGAGAAGCTCATGGACCAGCTACGGATCATCGCCACCGCCGTGGGCCGGAACGTAAGGTCTGAACAGGGTGCGGAAAAAACTCTGGTTGTTGAAGGGTACGGGCTTTAGAGATGTGTGAGAACTGGAAAGGGAGCAACCGATCCCTCCGCGACTCTTCCCCATTCCACACAACACTGTACGGGTGCCCCATGTTCGCACCAGCGTACGTGGGGCGAAAACGAGTTTCTTCGATTGCTTTCCGCCGGCTCAACCGCAATGGTTGGGGCTTCGCCCCATCGATTTCTGCCCACGTACGCTGGTGCGAACATGGGGCACCCGTACAGTGTTGTGTGGAACGGGGGAACCTAGTGGGGAGAGCGGTTGCAGGGTGATGGATTTGGAGTGCTGACATCAAAACAGTCCATGGAGTACGGTGACAATCCAGCGCATCACCATCGTTGGTACGGGACTTATCGGCGCCTCCGCGGGCTTAGCGCTGCATGCTGCCCAATTCCCGGGTGAGATCATCGGCTGGGACCGTAGCGCCTCCCAATGCGGCATCGCGCTCGACCGGGGCGCCATCGATGTCGTCGCGCTCGATCCAATCAACGGCGCAGTCAGCAGCGATCTGGTTCTTCTCAGCGGCCCTGTCTTTGCCATTCAAGACTGGATGGAGAGGCTCGCGCCACTGCTGAAACCGCATCAATTGGTAACCGATGTAGGCAGCGTCAAAGTTGCCATTGCCGAACGGGCGCAGCCGCTTTACGGCGGTCCCCATCAGCCCGGCTTTCTGCCTGGCCACCCCATGGCAGGCAAAGAAGTAAGCGGCGCCGCCAACGCCGACGCCCAGCTCTTCTCCAACGCCGTGTGGCTGTTTACTGAATTTGCCTATCACCCTTTCGCCGCGGAGTGGCGCGCCTGGGTGGAGCGCTTCGGTTGCCGCACCATGGACATCCGGGCGGACAGACATGATGAGATCTGTGCCTGGGTCAGCCATCTGCCCCAGTTCCTATCCACCGCTCTGAGCGCCATGCTGGAAGACCGTTTCGGCAACGCGCCCGATCTTCGAGCCATCGGAGGCCGGGCCCTCAGGGAAATGACGCGGCTGGGAGCCAGTCCCTATTCCATGTGGCGCGACGTGGCCCACACCAATCAGGAGGCGATTAGCGAAGCCCTGCTGGCCATGGAGCAGCGTCTTGCCCATCTGCGCGAAAACCTCAAGACCCCTGAATTGCGCGATGAATTCGAGCGCGCCAATCGCTTTCGGGCCAACTAGAGCGTAATATTCTGCAGCATTAGACGTAACTTCTACAGCATCAAACAGTCAGATCAGTTCCCGGAACGTCAGGGACCGCGGCTCAGGTTATGATGCCGGTGGGGCTTAGGAGCAACTGGCGCCGGACGCAAACGATGGCTATAGAAAATCTTGGTGCAAAGTATTCTGGCCCCCTCCAGGGAGACCCGGAGAGCTTATTCGAACGATGTTCGTGGCTTTATGCATTTTGCCGTGAGCATTTGTTTCGCGATCACACCGCAGCCATTTCCCACGCCCTTTGGCCCGGCGCTCAGCCCGGCCCTGATACCCACCTTCTGGAAATTGCCTGTGGTCCCGGCTTCTACGCCTGCAGCCTCGCGCAGCGTTACCCTGACATTCACATCACCGGTGTCGATCTTTCCGAGCGCTTGCTTTCCCGCGCCAAAAACCGGGCGGTGAACCGCCAATTGAAAAACTGCCATTTCGTAAAAGCCAACGTGCTGGCTCTTTCTCAATCGCTGGAACCGGTGGATGCGATCGTCGCCTCGCGGCTTTTGATGGTGGTAGGCGATCGTCCCCAGGCACTGCGGGAAATCTTCTCCGCACTGCGCCCGGGGGGGCGCTGCTTCATCGCCGAGCCCACGTCCGCTTTACGTGCCATGCTCCCGCTTTCCTGCATGCGGCTTTTCGCCCGCATGATGGGGGACTGGAGCACCCGGTTCCCCGAACCCGGCCGGGCAGCGGTGCTGAACCAGCACGAATTCCAGTCCCTGATCGCCTCCCAACCCTGGAGCACGGTCAGCCTCTGGCAAGACAACTGGTATCAGTACGCAGTCTGCGACCGGAGCTGCTGACACTTGCGTTACAACGTACTCGCACCCAGAAAGGCGGCGGGGGCCGGCGAGAACTGCTGCGCCTTAGCCGTGATGGCCAAGGCCCCGCGTCCGGGCAAAGTGAAGACCAGGCTTTCTCCTCCGCTGACTCCTGAGCAAGCCTCGGCGCTCAACATCTGCTTCATCCGGGACACTACGGAAAACATTCAGCAGATCACACAAACCAGCAACAGCGCCGGGCTGGTGGCCTACACGCCGGTAGGCGATGAGGCAGCGTTCGATGGCTTGCTGCCGTCTGGTTTCCAGCTGCTACCGCAGCGAGGACGAGGGTTCGGAGAGCGCCTGCTGTATGTTTGCGAGGATCTCTTTGCTGCCGGGTTCAGCGCCGTCTGCTTGATTGACTCCGACAGCCCCACCATGCCTCAACACGCGTTGTTGCAGGCGGTCGAGAGGCTATCCCGGGCGGGAGATCGCATGGTGTTAGGCGGTTCCGACGACGGCGGCTATTACCTGCTGGGCATGAAGCGCCTTCACCATCGCTTGTTTGAGCAGATCGACTGGAGTACGGAGCGGGTGTTCAACCAGACACTGGAGCGGGCGAAGGAAATCTCGCTCCAGGCAGAACTGTTGCCGACCTGGTACGACGTGGACGACGCTGCCACTCTGGAACGGCTGCGGCAGGAACTTGCTGACCCCGAAGCCGCAGGATACGATGCCCGGCACACCCGCCTGTTTCTCCAGAGCCTGCGCCTCAACATGGTCAGCCAGAGTCGCGCATGCTGACACGGCAGTCACTGGTAACCAATAGCGCGCTCGCCCTACTGGGACTCGCAATGGTGGCGCTTTGCCGGCAGGGTGTGAACGAGATTTATCATTTCGTTATCGGCTTCGGCCTGGTCGCCATGTTCCAGGCGCTGCTCTACCTGGTTGCCGTCTGGGTGGTGCTCAACCGGCCGGCGGATCGCTGGACTTTGGTGATCATCCTGGTCTGCGCGATCGCTTGCAGGCTCGTCTGTCTCTTTTCCCCACCCTTCCTCTCTTCCGACATTTTTCGCTACGTGTGGGATGGGCAAGTGCAGGCCGCCGGCATCAATCCGTTTCGCTACATCCCAGCCGACCCTCATCTGGCTTTCCTGCGCGATCTCGAGATCTACCCCCACATCAATCGCCGCGATTATGCGCACACGATTTATCCTCCGGGAGCGCAAATGCTCTTCCTGCTCATCACTCGCATGGGCGCGACCGTGCGCTGGATGAAAGCGGGGATGGTTGGCCTGGAGGCGCTCACCATCTGGATTTTGGTCAAGCTACTGCAGGCACTGGGACTGCGCCGCGAACAGGTATTGATTTATGCCTGGCACCCGCTGGTCCTTTGGGAAGTCGCCAGCAGCGGGCACGTGGACGGCGTGGCACTGCCCTTGATCGCCCTGGCGTTGCTTTTCTATGTCCGCCATAAGCCGGTGGCGACCGGAGTTGCCTTGGCGGCTGCGACCCTGATCAAGCTCTACCCCATCGCCCTGTTCCCTGCGCTCTACCGGCGCAGCGCCTGGCGCGATTGGAGGATGCCGGCCGTCGTCGCCGGCATGGTGGCCGCCGGCTACGCCTGCTACTCGAGTGTAGGCCGGCACGTTCTGGGCTTTCTGCCGGAGTACGCCAAGGAGGAGGGATTAGAGTCCGGGAGCCGCTACTTTCTCCTTACTTTGGCCCGCCATGGCCTGCACTGGGACGGGCTCCCAACCTCCACATTCTACGTCTTCTCCGCATTGTTGTTGTTGGGGTTATCCGTATGGGCCTTCTTGAACAGTGAGGCCAGCGCCCTGGCGGCGATTCGCTGGGGATTGGTCATCGCGACCGCCCTCATGCTGCTCTTTTCTTCCCACTATCCCTGGTACTACCTGTGGCTGCTGCCTTTTCTCAGCCTGATTCCGTACGTGCCCATGCTTTATTTCAGCACCGCATGTTTTTATCTCTACACCACCCAACTTGCTAATCCTGGGCCAGCCATGTACTACATGTTTGAATGGTTATATGGCAGCACCGCCCTGGTGGCGTTGTGGTGCATGGCTCGAAAAGCATTTGCGATGCATCCGAGGAACTCATGATCGAGACTCTTTCTGCAGTACCGCAACGACGCTACTTTGAAAAGCCGGAAGATCAGCTCTCGGTAATCATGGAAGCGGATCCGGTCTGCCTCTACCTGGAGACCACCAATCGCTGCAATCTCCTCTGTACCACCTGTCCCCGCACCTTCGAAGAACTGGAGCCGGAGAAGGACATGTCGTGGGAACTGTTCACCAGCATCATCGACCAGTTTCCGAAGATTGCGCGCGTGGTGCTACATGGGGTGGGCGAGCCAATGCTGGTTAAGGAGCTGCCGCGCATGATCCGCTATTTGAAAGACCGTGGAGTCTACGTGCTGTTCAACACCAACGGTACCCTATTGACCAGGGCCAATGGGCAGGCTCTTGTCGACGCCGGCCTGGACGAATTGCGGGTCTCGCTCGACGCCGCGGAGTCTTCCGTTTTCCAGATGGTGCGCGGCAAAGACATGTTCGACCGCATCGTGACCAACGTGGGCAACTTCGTCGCCATGCAGCGCGAGAGAAATTCGCAGTTGCCCCGTGTGTCCCTGTGGCTCACTGGTTTACGCGAGACGTTGGCGCAACTGGAGGCTTTCGTTCGTCTGGCGCATCGCTTGGGAGTGATGGAAGTCTATCTGCAGAGGATGGTCTATCTCCCCGAGGGTCAGGGACTTGCGCGTCCTGAATCAGCATTGTTTGAGCACACCTCGCAGCGGGAGGAAGAAATTGTGAAAGGGGCAGAAGCCGTTGCCCGCGAGCTTGGCGTGCTCTTCAGCGCGTCCGGCGCCACCGAGCCACAGGTGAGCATCAAGAAGCAGAAAGACGACAGCCCCTGGTCATTGTGCCGCCGGCCCTGGAGCCTGATGTACATCACCGCCAACGGCCAGGCACTCCCTTGTTGTATTGCACCTTTCTCGATGCGCGGCTACGACAGCTTTACGCTCGGAAATGCCACCCAGCAGACCATGCGCGAAATTTGGAATGGCGAAAAATACCAGGAGTTTCGCCAAGCCCTGCTAAGTCCGCAGCCACCTCCGGCCTGTTCCAGCTGCGGCTTACGCTGGAGCCTCTAATTTGGCAGAGGTTTCGGTTGTCATTCCGGCGCTGAACGAGGCCGAGAATATTGCCGCAGTCCTGAGGGAATTACCGTGGGCACTCATCCGCGAATGCATCGTGGTGGACAATGGCAGCACCGACGCCACTGCCGCTGCGGCACAAGCAGCCGGGGCCCGTGTGGTCGTCTTGTCCCAGCGCGGCTATGGCCGGGCGTGTGCCGCCGGAGCGGCTGCGGCCAACGGAGACATCCTTGTGTTTATGGATGGAGACGGCAGCGATGTGTCCACTGAAATGAATCAACTGCTGCAACCAATCCTGGCCGGCGATTGCGATTTCGTGATCGGCTCCCGCAGGCGCGGCAAACGTGAACCTGGGAGCATGCTGGTCTCGCAGATTTTCGCCGGGTGGCTGGCGGGCCTTCTTCTCCGCTTGCTATATCGGGTTCAATATACCGACATGGGCCCATTCCGCGCGATTACCAAGCAAGCCCTGCAAAGCCTGTCCATGCGCGAAGAAACCTACGGTTGGAATCTGGAAATGCAGATGCGTGCTGCACAACGTGGTCTGCGCATCCGCGAAATTCCCGTGAGCTATCGCAAACGAGCTGGAGGCCAAAGCAAAGTCGCCGGCTCGCTTGGCGGCTCATTGCGAGCCGCGGTTCGCATCGTCCAAACCCTGCTCCGGGTAGCCTCAACCTCTACATAAGAATCAGCTCTGTAGGTCTCAAAAGCTCTGTCGGGATCATATTGTGTTTGGGGAAGAGAAAGCATTTGAAAAATTTCGTTTTCGGCCCACGTACGCTGGTGCGAACATGGGGCACCCGGACAGAGTCGTTGAAGCCTACAGAGTCGTTGAAGCCTGCAGAAACGATCACTTGCGAAGAAAACCCCGACGGAGTCGTTGAAGCCTACTGAAACGATCCCTTGCCAAGAAGACCCCGACGGAGTCGTTAAGACCTGTAGAAACGATCCCCTACAATCTCTTAACCCTTTTTCGCAGCGCTTTCGATCGCCTGCCACTCTTCCGCCGAAAGGTGCACCTTAGCCGCCCCAATGTTCTCTTCCAGGTGCTTCACCGAAGATGTGCCCGGAATAGGCAGCATCACAGGAGAGTGAAACAGAAGCCACGCCAACGAAAGCTGAGCGACAGTAGCCCCGTGCTTCTTCGCCGCCTGGTCGAGCACTCCGCCGGGCTTCGCTAATTTCCCTGCCGCCACCGGAAACCAGGGGATGAATGCAATCTTCTGCTGCTCGCAGAACTGCAAAACCTTCTCATGCTTGCGATCACTCAAGTTGTACTGGTTCTGCACGCTGACAACCTTGACCGTCTTACCAGCCTGTTCAATTTCCTTTGTCGAAACCTCCGACAGTCCAATGTGGCTAATTTTGCCTGCCTTCTGTAATTCTTTGAGCGCCCCCAAACTCTCTTCCACAGGCACCTTGCGATCGATTCGATGGAGCTGATACAGGTCAATGCGCTCCACTTTCAGCCGGCGCAAACTCATCTCTACGCATTGCCTTAGGTATTCGGGCCGCCCGTCCTCAGCCCACTTGTTAGGACCAGAGCGCGTGAAACCGCCCTTGGTCGCGATAATCAGATCCTTCGGGTAGGGATGAAGAGCCTCAGCAATCAAATTCTCGCTGACCTCAGGACCATAAGCATCCGCGGTGTCAATGAAATTAACCCCCAACTCGACCGCCCGGCGCAAAACTCTGAGTGCTTCGTTGCGGTCCTTGGGTTCACCCCAAATGCCCTCCCCAGTGATGCGCATAGCGCCATATCCAAGCCGGTTGACGGTAAGGTCTCCACCCAGCGTAAAAGTTCCAGCCGATTGCTTTAGCAACGTCGTCATACCATCTAAGATTCGCGGCCCTTATGATTGGTTTCTCATTATGCTGGGTCCTGCCACCATCGTCGGAGCTGGTCCCAACGGCTTGGCCGCTGCCATCGTCCTGGCCGAAGCAGGATTCAACGTGGAAGTGCGTGAGGCCGCGTTGGTCGCCGGTGGCGCGGCGCGCTCGGCGGAGCTGACCCTGCCCGGCTTTATCCACGATTTAGGCTCAGCGGTCCATCCCATGGCCGTCGCTTCGCCTTTCTTTTCCACCCTGCCGCTAGCCGAAGCTGGATTGCGCTGGATTGCCCCGCCGGCGGAGTTGGCCCATCCCCTGGACGATGGAACCGCCGTAATGTTGGAACGGAGCATCACCGACACAGCCAGCCAATTAGGACCGGATGCTGCCGCTTACCGCCGCCTTTACACTCCGCTGCTCACAAACTGGGACGATCTTCGCCATGACTTGCTCAAAGCCATTGGGTGGCCGAAGCATCCGATCGCCATGGCTCGATTTGGACTTCTTGGCCTGCGCTCCGCCCGCTCCATCGCCGATAGCCGTTTCAAAGGTGTCCGCGCCCGCGCGCTCTTCGCTGGCTTAGCCGCTCACTCCTTTCTACCCCTGGAATCACCCGTGTCCGCCGCCTTCGGGCTGGTGCTCGGAGTGGCCGCCCACGCGGTCGGCTGGCCGATTCCGCAAGGCGGCGCGCAGTCGATCGCGGATGCGCTCGTCACCTGCCTCAAGAAAGCCGGAGGGGCGGTCATCACCAACGCACCCGTCACTTCTCTTCGCGGCTTGGGCCACCCAATTCTTCTCGACGTAACGCCGCGGCAGTTCCTCACCATAGGCGGTGAAGACATCCCGCCGGCATTCCGCCGCCAACTGGAGCGATACCGCTATGGCCCCGGCGTTTTTAAGGTGGATTGGGCCCTGAGCCAGCCCATCCCATGGCGTGCCCGCGAATGCCTGCGGGCAGGCACCGTTCACCTTGGCGGTACCTTCGACGAAATCGCCGCCTCAGAACGGATGCCCTGCAATGGCGGGATCAGCCACCGCCCCTTTGTTCTGCTATCCCAGCCGACGCTGTTTGACCCCACCCGAGCGCCCGCGGGCAAGGACGTAGCCTGGGCCTATTGCCACGTCCCGAATGGTTGGTCTGGATCTGCGCTCCAGGCCATCGAATCTCAAGTGGAACGCTTCGCACCCGGTTTTGGCGAGTGCATCCTGGCCCGCGCGGTTTTCAATCCCCAGGCGATGCAGGCCTGGAACGCCAACCTGGTGGGAGGAGACATCAATGGCGGTTCCGTTTCCGGCCTGCAATTCTTCCTCAGGCCAACCTGGCGGCAGTACGCGACCCCGCTGCAGGGGGTCTATCTTTGCTCGTCCTCAACCCCACCAGGCGGTGCGGTCCACGGCATGTGCGGATATTGGGCAGCTCAGTGGGCACTCAAGCGCCATAGAGAACCTCGAGCATGGTGAAGTCATCATTGGGTGGGGCACCAGCCATAAATCTCTCCACCTTGCTCAGCACGCCCTCGATGGTGGAACCTGCAAGCGCTGCCTCCAGCCGCTCTTCCCCAAAAAACTCGCCGTCTGTGCTTTCCGCTTCGGTAACGCCATCCGTGGCTAGCACAATCCGGTCGCCGGCTTTTAGGTGCAGACGCTCTGACTGGTAGGTGGCCTCTTCGATCAGACCAACAACCATGTTGGCATTCTCCAGTCGCTTCACCCCCGTACTGTTGGCCAGCATCGGCTGCACGTGTCCGCAATTTACATATTCAAAGGCGCCGTCCGGTCCCAGCTTGACCAGGATCATGGTGGCGTACTTCTGCACATTCTTCTCGCAAATGTAACGATTGGCCACTTCGGCAATCTCCGGCAGCGGCTGACCGGCAAGCAACAACCCATAAAGCAATCCCTGCAGCGTCGAAGCAAGAATCGCTGCCGACACGCCTTTGCCGGAGATGTCGGCAATCACGACCGAAAGACCGTCAGCAGTAGCAATGACGTCATAAAAATCGCCCCCGACCTCCTTGCAGGCAACACTGCGCGCGTGGACTCGCGCATAAGGCAGGTTAGGGATGGCAAACTCCATCAGCCCTTGCTGAATTGCGGCCGCGATATTCAGCTCTTCGCGGTAGCGGCGCGCCGATTCTTCCGACTGGGCCAGAAAGGCGTTCTCCACCAATGCCGCGGCTTCGGTCGAGATGGTCTCCAGAAGGTCATTGTCCACCTGGCTCAGTTTGCCCGCCTGCAACCGGCTATCCAGGTAAAGCACGCCGAGAATGTCTTTTTCGTGGAACTCACTCCCGGCAGAACGCTTGCGCAGCGGAATGCAGTAAACCATGCGGATGCTTTGCTGCACCATGCTTTCGGTGCGCGAATTTGCCTCCGCCGACAAGGTGTCGGTGACGATGAACTTCGACGCTTTGCAGGCCTGTGCGATCGCGCTGTGAGAAATAGTCGAATCGTCCTCCAGCCGCTCGCCCCTGAGGCTGCGCCCGGCCGCCAACGTTAGCTTGCCCTTCTCATCTCTCAGGAACACGTAGCCGCGCTCGACCTGGGTCAACTCCAGCGTGGCTTCCACCAGTGTCGATAGAATCTCGGTGACCGCACCCAGGGTGTTCAACCGCTGGGCTGCGCTCAGGAACCAGCTCAGCTTCTCCAGGTCTGAGGTGGGGGTCGAAATTGCATGCAGCTCGTCCAACAATTTGTGAATCGTTGAGGTATTTTCCTTGGGCGGACCGAAGCGCAGCGAAGGCCCGTTCAGCGACCCCAGGCGGATTTCATCTCCCGGCTTTAACGCCTGCCGCTCCACCAGGGGCTTGGCATTCAGAAATGTTCCATGCCGGCTACCACAATCGACTACATGAAACTGGCCTTTCTCGTAGAGAATGGCAGCGTGATCGCGGGAGATGAAGGCGTGCGCCAATACCAGGTCGCGGTCCTGCAGCCGGCCGATGGTGAATGGGGTGTGGGTAACGTTAATCTCTTCCTGGCGGGATTCGTCGATAAGCATCAAAGCAGTGGCAGGAATCGGTTCGGCCATAAGGCGATAGCTCCGGAGGTTGGTGGCGCTTGCCGGGATCACCGGACGGATGTTAAGAAAAGTACCACATGCAGGTATGGGAGGAGACCCTCTCCGAGGGGCCGCCCGATCCACAAATTCCTGTTTTCGTGAGAGCTACTGTAGACTTTCATCGGCATCCAAGCGTGCAGAAAAGGCGCGACCAGGCGCCATGCACATTCAAGGTAGAGGAGAAGAGAAATCGTGCGAATGTCCCTTACACCGCCCCCCTATAACCAAGGCTATGCCAGCTACCTCGCCGCCATGCAGCTATGGGACGAACCGCACCAGCTGTCATCGCTTGCGCTTCTCAAGTCTCTGGATGATCTGGATGAAGAAGACGATGAGGACGACGACGAAGAAGACGATGACCTCGAGGACCTGGAGGACGAAGAAGACGAAGAAGATGTAGATGAGGACTACGACGACGACGAGGAGGAGGATGAGGAGGAGGAGGAAGACGACGAGGACGGAGGGGTCAAGCCGCTGAAAATGAATCTCTAAGATCCGTTACCGGCGTGGCTTGGGTTTCTCCTCGGAGATCGGTCCTGCCGAAACACCCAGGTCTCAAAAGCGAGACCTGGGCCACCCACTGCCCACTCCACCGCAAGACTGATCACTTCGTCCTCCCATAGCCCCGCTGGTAATTGCCTGAAAGTGGAAGCACTGATTGGTCCCATCTGGAGTACCTTGAGATTGGCTTCCTACCTGGAGAATGACTGTGAAAAGGCGCATTCTCGTTGTGGACGATGACGATGCAACACGCCAGGCCGCGGCGCAAAGCCTGCATACTATGGCCGGGTGGGACGTGGTCGAAGCTTATTGCGGCGCCCAGGCTATTGAAAGCGCTACGCTGAATCAACCGGACGCGATCCTGCTCGATGTCATGATGCCGGCCATGGACGGACCCGCCATGTTGGCCAAGCTCCGATCTACACGCGCCACCAGCCACATTCCCATTGTGTTACTGACCGCAAAGGTGCAAGCGGCGCAGGATGGCTCTCTCGCACACCTGCCGGTCGAAGCCATTTTGCTCAAGCCATTCGACCCCTTGCGTCTGGCCAGCCAGGTCGCCGACGCGCTGGGCTGGAAAACCGATTGAGCCTGTTTACGACGGCGGAAAAACCCCTGAAATAGAATTGTCATCCCGACCGGATGGCGCGGACGCATGTTGAGTGGGTGTTTCGGTGTGCCATGGGAGGTTGCAGGGTGAGATCCGACTATCCACCCGTCGATTGGTGGAGGGGATAGAGCCTAAAAACGCGTTCCTTCCACCCTTCACTGGCTTAAGCCAGCAGCGGCCGCCCGGCGCGGAAAGACTGCACCATTCGACCCTCCGGCGACAGGGCCACGAAATTAGCCTCTCGCCCTTCTTCCACGCAACCCCAGTGCTGATCCAGGCTCATCAACCTGGCCGGATTGCGCGCCGCGCATTGCGCGCCGGCGGCGATGCCGGCGCCGGTAAACAAAGAAAAGTTGCGCACTGCTTGATCCATAGTCAACACGCTGCCTGCCAGTACTCCGGGTGATCCAGCCGAAGTGCAGCGTCCATTGGCGACTTCCACGTCCAGCTCGCCCAGCTTGTACCTTCCATCGGGCATGCCGGTCGCCGCCATTCCATCGGTGATCAAAATGGATTTCTCAACTCCCTTGGCTTTAAAGAACAAGCGGACCATGGCAGGATCTACGTGAATACCATCGCAGATGATCTCAGCAAAAAGGGAATCGTTATCGAGCACATAGGCTGCGATGCCGGGATCCCGGTGATCCAATGCGCGCATGGCGTTAAAGGTATGGGTAGCACTGCGTGCACCGGCGCGAAATCCCGCCTCCGCCTCGACCAGGGTCGCATTGCTGTGGCCCAGGCTGGATACCACGCCCAAGCCCGCGGCATACTCCATCAATTCGAGTGCCGAGGTCAGCTCAGGAGCAATGGTCATGATCCGGATGTGTCCCCGAGCCGCCTGCAAGAATCGATCAAAGAGCGCAATCGATGGTTGCACCAGCAGAGCAGCCGGATGGACCCCGCGCTTGGCGGCGGAAAGAAATGGACCTTCCAAATGAATGCCCAGTGGCGCCGCGCCCTCAGCGTGCGCACCTTGCTCGATTACTGCGGCAATCATGTCCAGGGCGCGCAGCGTCTCCTCGGTGGAAGAAGTCACCGTTGTGGGGTAATACGCTCCTACCCCGTGCCCGGCAAGAGCCGCTCCTATCGCTTGCAGTGCCTGCGGCGTGCCTTCCATGACATCGTGGCCCACGGCACCGTGGACATGGATGTTGAGATAAGCGGGAACCAGGAGCGCTTCAGGATAGGAATCGCGTGCCGCGCCGCGCTCGCGGCTGATAATGGAGGTAATGTATCCGTCCTGCACTGCGATCTCGGGATACTCTACGATCTCGTTTCCGCGCAAGAGCCGCCGTGCAGTGATGGTTGTGGTCATTCCCTGTTGCCCACTGGCAAGCATATAGCAACCGAAGAATGCCCTGAAACGAGTCTCGCCGCCAAAGGTTAACCTTTGGCGGCGAGAACAATCGAGAACCCCGGCAACGAAAGCAATCGCACAATCAGAAGCTAGATGAAGAAGCCAATTGCCTCCAACACCTCATCGCTCATTTCGATGTCGCTCAGTTTGGCCACATGGGTGAACTTCAGTTCTTCCCGAAACCGGTCCAGAACAGCGGCATTCAGATCCGTCCGCTTGTCAAGCAGGTGAAGCAGTTCCGCGGCCGTGGTGGCATGCTGATAATTAGCTTTGATACCGCGCGAATTTTCTATGGTGACGGACAGAGGTAGACTACGAAAGTCGCTGCCTTGCTGGTGGGGTGAGCGGGCTCGAATGTTGACTCGCATATTGGAAACGATAGTGTCATGCGAATCTGACGTCGGGAATACTACCTTAAGGGCGAATCAATACCTGGAAGGTGTATCAACTAAGATGCAAAGGGCCAGTATCGTTGGCGTCGCGCCAAGACCAGGAAAACACTCACCCCACTAACGAAAACCGCCAGCACGTAGAGCATGTACTTCCACCCCCCGGGCTCGAAGGCCTGCACCAGGAAGATATAGAGCCAACACGCCATGGCGAATAACGCGGGGAGCGGATAGAGCCACATGCGGAACGGACGAGGTGCTTCCGGGTGGCGCCTTCTGAGCAGCAGAAGGCCGATGATCTGGCCCACGAACATGATCAGAATTCGAGCCAGTATCAAAGCTGTAATAATTTGCACCAGGTCAAACAAGCTGGCGAAGGCGGAGAGGATACCCACCAGTAGCAACGACCGGTGAGGAAAGTCCTTTTTAGGATGGGTCTTGGCGAAGAAGCGGAAAAATGTGCCGTCCAGCGCCGCGGCGAAGGGAATGCGCGAATATCCCAGCATCATGGAGTAGACCGAGGCGAAGGCGGTCACCAGCACCATGACGGTCAGCCACTGCGAGGCCCAAAAACCAGCCACCCGCTGCATAAAAACGGAGCCCACCGCGTCATAAATGACAGTTCCGGGCACGATCATTTCCCGCCATGGCAACACTCCGGTGAATGACACCGAAATCCCCAGGTCAAGCAAAAGAACCAGGAGAATCGAGCCGATGATGGCCCTCGGTATCACTCGTTCGGGCTCACGAACCTCGTCCCCCAGATGGCAGATGTTGTAATAGCCGAGAAAGTTAAACATCACCAGCATGGTTCCATTGCCCAGGCCCAGCATGAACGCCAGGTTCAGGTGAAAGGCTGCCGGCGGAAAATCGAACAGCAGGTGCGGTTTCAAATGGACCATGCCTTCCACCACCACCCAGAGGCTGGTCAGGAGCAAACCACTCCAAAGCACCAGCATGATGCGGGCAATGTCGTGAATCTTGCGATAGAGCAGGATCATGGCAGCCACGGCAAAGCCCGCCGCCAGCGAGCGCATAGCCCACGGCCGGCTGACCAATCCCTTGAATACGAACCCGGTATAGAGCGCCATCCCAACCGTGCCGGTGGCAATCTCCAGGGTGGCGCTGAACAGGAACTGCCAGACGAAGAGCCACGCCATCAGGCGTCCCAGACCTTCTCGCCCGAAACACTGGCGCAGGTAGGTATAGGAGCCGCCGGAGCTGGGAAAGGTGGTGCCCAGTTCGGCAAACACCAGTCCATCCGCGATCGCGATCACCGCTCCCACAAACCAGCACACCAGTGCCTGAGGTCCCCCCATGGTGGCAAGAATGGCAGGCACGGTAATAAACGGTCCCGTGCCCACCATGTTCGACATGTTGATGGAGATCGCATTCAGCAGGCCAAACTTCTTGGGCAGGTAGACAGTGGGCATGAAATAGGGGTCGAGAGCTTCAATCTAAACTATTTCCGCGGAAGAAAGTGCAAGCAAACGAAGGCGTAACGCAAAGGGCGCCTTATTTCATCAAAGCGGTTAGCGCGGCCCTGCCAGTTCGGTGAGCTTCGTTGATCCCTCTGCTTCACAGCCCTCAGGGGCTAAAGCCCGGGATTATTTCAAGCGGTTACGGCCCGACTAAAGTCGTGCCCTGATACAAAACCGAAGCTCAGCGTCGCAAAAACCGTATCAGTCGTTTCCAATCGTGGACATCCCCGAGTGTTCAAAAACCACACTCAATGCTGCACTTACAACCATCCCCAAACAAACGAACCGGAGCCCGTCCTCTAAATTCTCTTATGCGCTGATAAAAGAAGCCCTCAGGGGCTAAAGCCCGGCGTATTTTCGATCACTTGCGGCACGGCTGAACCCGTGCCCTTCTAAGGACCGAGTTCTCACGCGGAGTCTTTAGCCCCGGAGCGTACCTCGGGGGCTAAAGCCCGGCGTATTTTCGATCACTTGCGGCACGGCTGAACCCGTGCCCTTCCAAGGACCGAGTTCTGACGCGGACTCTTTAGCCCCGGAGCGTACCTCGGGGGCTAAAGCCCGGCGTGTTTTCGATCACTTGCGGCACGGCTGAACCCGTGCCCTTCCAAGGACCGAGTTCTCACGCGGACTCTTTAGCCCCGGAGCGTACCTCAGGGGCTAAAGCCCGACGTATTTTCGATCATTTGCGGCACGGCTAAAGCCGTGCCCTGATACAAAACAAATTTTTCCGCAGCCTATTCAGCCCCTCCATACTGCCTGGATTAATTGATCGGCTTTAGCCGCTGAGGGGACGAACTTCGCGCCATCCCGACCCAAGCTGGCCATTACTTGCAGTCAGAAAGACTATGAAAGTTACAGAAGGCCCTGCTCTTAATTCGATCTGCGGCGTGCTTTGGTCACCAGCGCTGGAAGCCCGGCAGCCGCATGCAAATTGGCCGACCCGTTCCGCAGTCCAAAGCCGCAAGATTCGCGCACACAGAGGTGGGGAGCAATCCTGTGCGTCACCGCAGGTTTGTTCTTGCCCTCAATCCGATCAAGAAGCAATTCGGTCGCCAGGCAGCCCACTTCATACTTGGGTAATTCCATCGCTGTTAACGGCGGATCGAACAAGCGAAGCCACGGATAGTCATCCAGGGTGACCAACCCAAAATCCTGCGGACACCGCATACCCATCTCCTGAGCTGCCTGCAGAAAGCCAACCGCCATAAGAAAATTGGCCACAAAGACAGCGTCAGGACGATGCGGCAGCAGAGACAGCCCGGCCCGATGGCCGGAGTCGATGCGGTAGTCCCCCTCATACACCAGTTTGGGGTTGAAGCGTAGCCTGTTCGCCTTGAGCGCCTTCTTGAATCCCTGGAGCCGGGCTCGGCCATTGCTCACACTCAGCGGACCGCCCACCATGGCAAGCTTCTTGTGCCCGATCCTGGCCAGATGAGAAACCGCTTCATAGCTGCCCTGGAGATCGTCGGTAATCACCGCTTCGTCTGTGAGGCTGGGATAGGTCCGCATCATGAGGACAGTGGGAACATTCATACCCGACAGCAGGTTCTTGGTTTGAGCACTCAGTTCACCCGGGGATTTGGTAAGCAGGATGCCGTCCACCCGTTTCGCCAACAGCAAGTCAAGGTAATGCTCTTCTTTCTCCAGAAGCCCGTCGCTGTTACAGAGCAAAATACTGTAACCGCGCTTTTGCGCCGTATCCTCGGCGCCGCGCACCAGCATTGGGAAAAAAGGGTTGGAGATATCGGGAACGATCACCCCCAACGTACGAGTACGCTCGTTGGCCAGGCTCTGGGCCAGAGAGTTGGGGCGGTAGTTGAGCTTGAGGATGGCCGCATCGACACGTTTCTTCAGCGGCGCACCGACGTGACGCTTGTTGTTGATGACCGCGGAGACGGTGAAAACGGAAACCCGTGCTTCGCGTGCTACATCATAGATGGTAGGTGTCTTACGTCTCGACGTCCGTGAACCGCGTGCTGAATCTACCATGCCTCTCGTTTCCTCAATCCAATTAGCGGCAGGATCAAGACTGCAGGAATTCTAGCATTGGTGTTAATTGCTTCGTCGCGACGCGAAAATAGTTGTCAGCAAGTCTGGCTTGGCGGTGATTCGGGTAAGGTGAGGCGAGCGCAGACCCTGGTGATAATCCACCGAGAACTCGGCATAGTAACCACCGGAGATAGTAAGAAGGTTAATAGCTCCCGGAATGGTTTCTGCATTCAAGATTGCCTGGCGTAGTAACTCCGCGGAATACACGCGATGATTTACGCCCACGACTTTGGCTGCGGGAGCCAGCCCGGCGCGGCCTGCGGCGGAGTCAGGAACGATATCCGCGATGGTGCCATCCTGATCGAGTACCAGGCCGATTGAGGTCGATAGGTCAACCTGCTGAGAAGTAATTTCCTGATCGACTGCAGCAGAATTTGGTTCGTCGTTATAAACCACGGTCCAGCCCGCTGCTTCGAGGCCAGGAGAAACCGGAGCCGGCCGGGTAGCCAGCAGGTTGCTCTGGAAAAAATTGTTCCAATTGAACGGGACGACGTGGTTCAATGCTGCAACCAGGTCGTCGTACGTGTATGGCTGGACAGTAATCGCGCCATCGGGCGGCCCGAAGAACCCGGCGGCGAAGGTATCCAGGCTGCGCGTTCCCTTGCTTTGTTCCCGCAGGACGCTATCAACCTGCAGCCACAGGAGTGGTCCTTCCCGGTAAAAGTCCGTGGAGCGGCGAAGAATCGCCCACTGCTGCTCAGCGGAATACAGCAATTGCGCCGCTCTCGACACGTCTTGCAGGTTTCGCCAGCTGCGCCCTGTGCGCGCGTCCATCTCCGCCTGGTAGAGTGCCAGGCGATCCTTTGCCTGGTCCTTTGTTATCAGACCCGAGCGCGTGGCCAGTACCTCTGCCCAGTAGCTGGTAAGCCCCTCATAGATCCAGAGCAGGTCGCCAATCATCGGTTGCTGGTAGTCAGGCGTAGCCAGGCCGGCGGGCCGTCTGAATTTGCCATTCCAGGAGTGGATCATCTCGTGCGCCAGCAAATCTCCGGCTTCGGCGGAGAAAGAAGAGCTCACCATGCCCATGGTTGGCACTTGCTCATCGCTGGACTGGTGATGCTCCAGACCGTCGCTGCTCTCGCTTTGTGCTTCGACCAGGAAATGGTAACTGCCGTAGTGATGCGAGCGGAACAATGCCCGAGCTTCCGATACCAGGTTGCGGTAAGCCGCAATGCGCTCCGGCGGCAGGTTAAGGCCTTCGGGCGATTCCTCAAAAATGTCCAGCAGGTGCCGCTCGGAAACTCCTTTGGGCGTGATGTCGAACTCGCGCATGATGGAGCCGCACATCAGGGGAGAATCGATCAGTGTGGTAAGCGAGACCGGATCGAAGTGAATGGTGCCAACCTGGGCGAGGGAATGGGGCAACGCGGTGGCGTAGGACCACTTGTCCGGTAGCTTGATGGACGCAGTGACTGTTATCTGATCGGCGGGGGTATCTGCCGGATACAGCACCACCTGATCCCAGTTCACGTCTCCTTGCACCGGGGTCGAGGTATTGCCGGGTGCGAAATCATTCCCCGCCATGTAGGCCCCCGCCAGGCTGAAGTCGGCCACCAGGCGGGTCGTTCCGGCTGGAACAGGAATATGAAAGCGATACATATCCACCGGGTCGCGAGCCCAGGCGATGCTGTTACCATCCGCTCTAAACCGCAGGTTAACCAGATCGGCGACGGGACCGGTTGGCGCGTGGTTTCCGGGTATCCATTTGGGATATACGAGATCCACGGTGTGCGCAGACGGCGAAGCCACGGGGAAGGACTCGTGGGCAGACAGAATCTTTCGCGGTATGGTCGTTGCGTCCACTTCCAGCACGATGACTGGTGGCTTTTCCTGTGGCAAGGCCGCTGCCGGTGAGAGCACAAAGCCAAGCCACCACAATACCGGGCAGAAGGGAACGCGGCAGACACGGTGCAACAAAGAAACTAACAATTATCCTTGTACTCCTCGTTTTTGCTGTAAGACATCATCGTACCTGTAATACTGCCATCACGAAGGTGTCCATTTTTGGCCAGATCCATGGGGCTGAACAGTGTCACATTTCTAAAATAAAAATTAGATACGGTACCCGGGGAATCGGTGAAGCACAGTCTCTTTGAATTATTCAAAATCGGCATCGGGCCATCGAGCTCGCACACCATGGGGCCGATGCGTGCCGCGCTGCGCTTTATCACCGAATTGGAGTCCCTCGGGCAAACCCTCCAGACTACGTCCCTGCAGGTCGACCTGTATGGCTCCCTGGCGCTCACCGGTCTGGGACACGGAACCGACCGGGCCATCCTGCTTGGCCTCTCCGGTCAGACTCCAGAAGGCGTCGATCCGTCTGAGATTGAGTCGAGGGTTTCTGCGATTCGCACCGGGAAAACACTGCAAATGCCCGGCCACCATACCATCGTCTTCGATGAGCGCAGGCACCTGATCTTTCATCGCGATCAAATGTATCCCGTGGCCGGGATAGCGTCGCACCCTAACGGCATGCGCTTTTCTGCATTCGATGGCGGTGGTGGTTTGCTCCTCAGAAGGCTGTTCTTTTCCATCGGAGGCGGTTTTATTGTCACTGAAGAGGAGCGCATTGCTGCCGACGCCCCTCTTGCTACCAACGATCAATCAGTCGAAGCGGTGCCTTACCCCTTCCACAGCGCTCTGGAACTGCTTGAAAAAGCAGCAGCCGGCAATATGACCATCGCGCAACTGATGTTGGCCAACGAGTGCGCATTGCTGGAGAGTGGGGACGAGCTAGAAGTTCGTCGCGGCATACTGCACCTCTGGAACGTGATGCAGGCGTGTACGAAGCGCGGCATCGAGGCCGAGGGTATCCTGCCTGGCGGTCTTAAGGTCCGCCGCCGCGCTCGAAAGCTGGCAGAGCGTTTGCGTGCAGGGGACGCAAAGGACCCACTCTCTCAGCTCGACTGGATCACGGTCTACGCCATGGCCGTCAACGAAGAGAACGCTGCAGGAGGGCGTGTGGTCACCGCGCCCACGAATGGCGCCGCGGGCGTGATACCCGCCGTTGCCCACTACTACCTGGAGTTTGTCGACGGAGCCAACGAAGAGGGAATTCTGCGCTATTTCCTGACCGCCGCGGCCATTGGCATTCTCTACAAGGAAAACGCCTCCATCTCCGGAGCGGAAGTTGGCTGCCAGGGGGAAGTGGGTGTGGCCTGCTCGATGGCCGCGGCCGGATTGGTCGCAGCCATCAACGGCCCGCAGCAAACATCGCTGACCGCAGCGGAAATCAATGACCGTATCGAACACGCTGCAGAGATAGGGATGGAGCACCATCTGGGCATGACCTGTGATCCCATTGGAGGTCTGGTACAGGTTCCATGCATTGAGCGAAACGCGGTCGGAGCCATTAAAGCGGTCAACGCGAGCCGCATGGCCATGAACGAGTCAGAAGGTCACAAAGTTTCACTCGATCAAGTCATCAAGACCATGTATCAGACCGGCCTCGATATGCAAGCCCGCTACAAGGAAACATCGCTTGCCGGCCTGGCGCTTAACGTCATCGAGTGTTGATGCTCACATTGCTGGTAGTGCGAATCCACATCCGCCCGGGTGCGCACAATCGAGCTCTCATTAGGTCCAAGCTGGCCTTGAGTGCACACGGTGATTCCGTCCTTGGGGCATTTTGCCTACGTGGTCGCTCCGGCTGTGTGTCGGGCTCCGGGTTCACGTGGCTGGTTCCGCCAGGTTTCCCAGGTTTCGGGGAGTTCGGGCAGACCAGCAAGGGCAGATATCTCCCCTGATCGACCGCCCTCCTTGGTCTACGAGTCTGTCTCGATCCTCATCCGAGCTGTTTCGACAGCTTTGTGCAACTTCTCCCGGAGAACCTCGGGAGGAGGTAGAACCGTGAGGTATTCAGCGACGTGAATGCCCGCCGACCCGAGTTCAAGCAGCTCGATCTGCTCAGTGTTCTTCCCGGCGCACAGAATAATGCCCATCGGGCTCTGTTCGCCGAGTTCTGTCTCGTGCTTCGCCAGCCAGCGAAGATAAAGCTCCATCTGACCCTTGTACTCAGGCTTGAAGCTTCCCTGCTTAGATCCACAACGATCAAGCGTTTCAATTTGCGATTGTAGAAAAGGAGATCGATATAAAAGTCTTCTCCGTCAAGTTGTATTCGCTTTTGCCGCGCAACGAAGGAAAAGCCCGCGCCCAACTCCAAAAGAAATGTTTCTAGCTCGCGCAAGATGGCATCTTCCAGATCGCGCTCTAGGTAGCGATCTGCCAAGCCCAGGAAATCCAGAATGTACGGATCTTTCAGCAGCATCGCAGGTGTTACGTTGCCGCGATTGCGACCAAATTCAGCGACCAATTGTCGCCACAGCGTGGCGACAATTGGGTCTCCGTATTTAGCACGCTTGTTCCCGAGTACCTCCCGCAGGATTCGTTTCCCGATCTGCCAATAGAGGGCAGTAAGTCCGACATTGACGGCCGCCGCCGTCTGCCGGCGAGCGTCTTCAATTAAAATCCGGATCTCGTTGAGGAGATCTCCGGAGCCCCCGAATTTCGGTTCCAGCTCCGCTTTTACCATCCCTACCCTTTTACTATGCGAATGCTACCCGCACCACGCCCAAGGATCACCGTGTGATTAAAATCGAGGCCAGAACCACTATCAGCACAACCATCCATGGGCGCACCTTGGCCACAGTCAGCAAGGCAAGTGCGGCGGCGGCGATTAAAGCATCGAGCGCGGAATGAATAGCAGTGGTGCAAACGGGTCTCAAGAAAGCAGCAGCCAGCACGCCCAGGACGCTCGCATTGATCCCCGGAAGACCCTTCTGTAAGAAACGAGATTCTCGAATCCGTGACCAGAAGGAAAGCGCCGCACCGATCACCAGCAGGCCGGGGAGGAAAATCGCAAAGAGTGCGACCAATCCCAAACCAATACGAGAGGCGTGCGATTGGATAGCGGTCCCCAGGAAAGCCGCAAACGTGAACAGTGGACCCGGTAAAGCCTGGGCGAAGCCATAACCGGCTAGGAAAGTTGGTTGCGTCACCCAACCGGGTGATACAACCGCGTGTTCCAGCAGCGGCAAGACTACGTGGCCCCCGCCAAACACCAGCGCTCCGCTGGCATAGAACGCACTGCCCACCTGAAGAACTCCCGGGCCGGTTTTTGCTGTAAACAAACTCGTGATCAGCAAACTCACATACAGAACCGCAGCAATCGTCCCTGCACGGGGAGAGAGTCGCAGGTCAAGCAGCGGCAGTATGGGTGCGGAGTCGCCGCGCAGAAGGATCTGCCCACAAAGAGCGCCCACGGCGATTGCCAGCAAAGTGCTCACCGATGCCGGCGCATACGTGGCGATCACCACCGCGAGGAGCGCGATCAGAACTCGCTGCCAATCCGGCGTAAGACGCTTGCGCATCACCAAAATCGCCTGCCCAACCATGGCTACGGCAGAGAGCTGAAGTCCGTGCACCACGGCCATCCCGGTCTTGTCATGAAGCGATGGCTCGGCAAACGCAAACCACACCATCAGGGCTGCGGAGGGAGCAGTAAAACCTATCCACGCAGCCAACCCTCCGAGCCATCCGCCGCGCAACAAGCCGAGAGCAAATGCCACTTGACTGCTCGCAGGTCCGGGTAACGACTGGGCCACTGCGATCATCTCGGCGTAGGTCTCCTCAGAGCACCAACCGCGCCGCTCGACCAGTTCCGTGCGAAAGTATCCCAGGTGAGCAATGGGTCCGCCAAACGAGGTGCAACCCAGGCGGAAAAAGACGCTCAGGATTTCCAGGCTCATACATAGTCGAACAGCGACATGAACCCGTAATCCATGTGCAGTTGCTGGTGGCAATGGAAGAGAGTCAATCCTGGATTGTCCGCGGTGAAATCAATCTCCATTTCCTCATAGCCGCCTACCATCACCACGTCCTTCAAGACTCCCGATGTGGTCTGCCCCGCGACCTTTGTGAGCTCGAACGTGTGGCGATGCAGGTGGACGGGATGGATATCATCGCTGGCATTGCGCATCCGCAGGCGATACCTTTTGCCCTGAACCAGATGAAAGGCCGGTGCGGCCATCCTCTGGTCCAGGGGGTGGGAGACACCGTTGATCGTCCAGCGATTGAAGCCAGCGAATGCTGCGTTGTCCTTGGCAAACGTCATCTCGAACACCTCGTCGGGGGTTTGCGAGTGTGGCTCCGTGTGACCGAAGCGAGCATAATTCCAGTGAAAGAAACGCGGAGCAATCCATTGTGGCTTGCCCGTGTGTCCGCGATATTCGACCACGATCCCCATTCCGTGACGGCGATCATCGTTGCTCAGGTCGCCCATCACCCAAACCCCAGGATGATTCATCTCGACCAGCGCAGAAATTCGTTCCGCCGTCCCAATCCATAGGCCAGGCATGCGAACCGGCTTGGGAAGCATATTTCCATCCATGGCCACAATCAGAAATGTGTGTCCCGGCAGCGCCAGGCTGCGGATCTCGCCCGCGCTGCCATTCAGCACGTGGAAAAGAACACGTTCCCCTTGTCTCACGCGAACTGGTTCCCCGTGGCCCAACATTCGTCCATTGATGGTGAATGCGTCGTATCCGACTTCATACCCCTTCGCCATGCCCTTGGCCAGCGATGCTTTCATCGCGTTTCCGCCGGCATCTTTTAGATCCTTCACGGTTGCGGAAGGGGCGAGAAAATCCATATCCATATCTCCACCCTGGCTGAAGGTGGGCTGGAACTCCTTGAGCGTCAGAAACACTTCCCGGTCGTATCGGCCAGGGTTGCTCTTTGGCTCGATAAATACAGGACCCACCAATCCGCTGTACTGGCCAAGGCTCAGGTCCGCGCCGGCGCGCACGTGGGTGTGGTAAAAGCGAAACCCGGAAGGCCCGGGTATGAAGGAAATCCGTTGCTTACCGTGGGGCGGAATGAACGGCGTTCCTTCTTCGGCCGCTCCATCCACGTCTGAAGGAATCGACTGTCCGTGCCAGTGAAGCTGCTCCGGAGTGTTGGTGTCGTTGTGCACCTCCACGGTAACCCGCTCGCCCTCTTTGAAGCGCAGAAGCGGTCCCGGGAACTGCCCATTGTAGGCGGTCAAGGAAACAATACGGTTCGCAGCCAATTCAATTGGCTGGGTGGCGATCGTCAATGAATAGTCGGCTTTCTCTTCCTCCACCATCCACCCAAAGCCCGAGGGGCTACTAAGAACAGCCCCGCCGGCTAGCGTTGTGGCGACCGATAGAAACCTTCTTCGGGAAAGATCGATTCCGCTCATGTGCACAATTATGTAACATCGGTTTCTATCCTTATGGAAGTACACCTCATTGACGGCACCTACGAATTGTTTCGCCACTACTATGCTTTGCCCAAAATGCGGGACAGCGCAGGGCACGAAGTCGCAGCCGTGCGCGGGGTCGTTGCCTCGCTCATCGGTATGCTGGGAAATGGCGCCACCCACATCGCAGTAGCCACCGATCACGTCATTGAGTCCTTCAGAAACGACCTCTGGCCCGGCTATAAGACAGGAGAAGGAGTGGAGCCAGATCTCTTGGCTCAGTTCCCGCTGCTGGAGGAAGCGCTCTCGGCCCTGGGGATGGTGGTGTGGCCCATGGTGGAGTTTGAGGCCGATGACGCCTTAGCCGCGGCTGCAACCGCTGCCGCCACGGACCAGAGAGTTGAACGGGTGGTCATCTGCACCCCGGACAAAGATCTTTCCCAGTGCGTACGAGGCACGCGCATTGTGCAACTGGACCGGCGCAAAAACATTATTCGGGATGAAGCCGGTGTAGTCGCCAGATTCGGCGTGATGCCGGCCTCCATCCCTGACTACCTTGCCCTCGTGGGTGATTCAGCAGACGGCTTTCCGGGACTGGCGGGCTGGGGCGCCAAATCGGCCGCCGCTGTGCTCGCCCGCTTTGGCCATCTCGAATCCATTCCCGCAGACTGGCGGCAGTGGGGGGTCAGCGTCTCCAGCCCCAAGGCGCTCGCTAGCCGGCTCAGCGCCGAGCTTGATCGCGCGTTGCTCTTTCGCGTTCTGGCTACGTTACGCACAGACATCCCGTTGTTTGAATCTGTGGACCAGCTGCAATGGAAGGGGGCCACTGCGGCGTTTGCGCCGCTGGCTTCCCGGCTTGACTACTCAGCCCGCACAATTCGAGTGCAGTGAAGTTTTTGAGCTACACTCACCTCGGCCGCTCCTCGGGATGGCTTGGTGCAGGCGCTCTTTGTTGCACTCTCTGCTGCTGCTGTGTGTGACGTTGTTCGAGCTGCTGAGTCTGCTGCTGATGCCTTTGTTCCATTTGCTGCTGTTTGGCCGCATTGGCATTTTGCTGAGTTGCTCTTTGATGATCCGCCTCTTGCCTTTGCTGCAATTGCTGGTGTTGTTGATTTTGCTTGGCAATCAGGTTTTGCTGCTGTTGCTGATATTTCTGATCCAGTTTGGCGTTCCCACTATTGACCGGCGCAGGGGCCACGTGTGGCTGCAGCTCGCTTGCATGCACAGGGTTTGGCGGACTAGCTGCGCCGGCGTGAGCCGGCGCGGGATGGTATGGCGCCCCCGCCTCGCGAGCCGCAACCACGCCTTCTCCTTTGAACTCTGCTGGTTTGGCAGTCGCAGCAATGGGCGGCCTGCCCTGGTTGACCGAGGCACGCAGCGCCGGATTGCTGCGCGCCGTCTGCACATGTTGCGTCTGAACTGCTACCGGCGGAATGTGCCGTTCGTGCTCCGCCGCCTCTTGTTCCGGACTTGGGCGCGCATTGATCCCACCCGTGCCGCCGTTGTAGCTGACCCGGTTGATGTTGGTGTTATTAATCACAGTGTTGTACGTGTTGTGAATAATCGTGACGTTGACGTTGTTCACGGCGCGATTGTAGAAAAAGTGACCTCCATCCCATCGGCCGCCCTCAAAACCTGTACCGAAATAACCGAAGCCATAGCTAACGCCGCCGTAGAAGCCAACATGCGGTCCCCAGTAGCCTTCATGAAACAAAAATGCATTGCCGCCCCAACCCCACCAGCCTGGCGTCCAGAGATATCCGACTTCCGGGGCCAATACCCAGGTTCCCGGTACCCAGTAATAATCGGCAAAGTCGGAGTCCCAGGCCCAATAGCCGGGCGTCCACAGATACCCGTCCCCGGGACAGATTGGTTGTTCGTAAACGGGCAAAGCTGGAGGACCAAACGAAACCGAAATACCGATTTGGGCGAAGCACGCCGAGGATGTCATTAGCAGCAGGAATGTGAGCAGCAGATGGCGGACGATACGCATGAATATTCGCTCCCAAACTTAAGATCGGCTAATCTCCCCGCAATCAAACCAGAGTCAGCTTGGATCGTCAATGATGGCGCCGTTGTTTTCCGGTTGCAGGGAAAAGGCTTGGGAGGGGTGTGTTGCGGTGGCCAAAGAGGGATCGAAGCGCGGCGCCGGCCTTTTCAGGGCGGCCTAGCGATAGAACTAAGTGGTCTGGAATCAGCGGAAAACTGGGAAAGCCCTGGCATTGGCCGTTAACAACTCTGCAGACGGAGTGACAGATGTTCGGTGAAGGTGGTCGCCCCGTATCGTGATTGTAAGGACAATGGATGTCCTGCGGAATCACGAACGGAATATCCTCGTGATTATCAAAGACGACAAGGTCTACAAGAACACGCTCCCAAACTGAAGCGTACGGAGGCAAGGAATGGGAAAGCCATTCGGGAAACTCACCGTCTTGGCGATATTCGGAACGGTGGCAATGACAGCGTTCTTTGCAGGTGCTCAATCCGTTTCGCTCGATCCAGCCAAGATGCAACGCATCGGCTCAATCGATGAGCGATTTCAGTCCTACAACGTTGAAATGCTCGAAGTGACCGGAGGGAAGTTCTGGAAGCCCTACAGCTCTCTCGCCAAACAAACGAGTGGATCGGCTCCATCCTCCGGAGAGACTCCGGCCGGCATGGACCCGAACATGTATGAATATCGTCCGCCTGTGGACCTCGCCAACGCACGTTTGCGGAAGCTGGCCGAGGCGCTTGGTCCGGCCTATATACGGGTAAGCGGGACCTGGGCAAACACAACCTACTTCCAAGATAGTCCGGGGCCGGCTCCGAAAACCCCGCCATCTGGGTTTGGAGGTGTCCTCACCCAGCAACAATGGAAAGGGGTCGTGGAATTCTCAAAGGCGGCCAACGCAGAGCTTGTTACCTCGGTTGCGATAAGCCCTGGTGTGCGAGATGCGTTGGGTAAATGGACGCCAGTCGAAGCAGTAAAGGTCTTCGCGTACACGAGATCCGTTGGCGGGAATATCGCCGCGACTGAGTTCATGAATGAACCGAACGTCGCCTCTATGGGTGGCGCACCCAAAGGTTACGACGCTGCCGAGTACGGGAAAGACGTGGCCGTCTTCAAGACGTTCCTGGCCGAGCATTCTGCCAAGACGATCCTGCTTGGCCCCGGTTCAGTGGGAGAGGGCGGTGTGTTGTCGATGCCCAGCCCAGGGATCATACCCAGCACGGACCTGCTTTCGTCTGCCGGCGCCGCCTTCGACGCGTTTTCGTTTCACGTTTACCCGGCCGTCTCCAACCGCTGCTCCAAGATGGGCGCTGTTATGGGAACGACCGCGGCTAATGCGCTCACTGCGGAATGGCTTGGTCGACCCCAAGCTATCGAGACCTACTATGCGGCCCTACGTGAGAAGTTCGATCCGGGGAAGCCGCTCTGGATCACGGAAACTGCTGATGCCGCGTGCGGTGGTAATCCGTGGGCATCGACCTTCCTGGATACGTTTCGATACCTGAATCAACTAGGCATGATGGCACACGACGGCGTACAAGTCGTCATGCACAATACGCTTGATTCCAGCGACTACGGGCTGTTGCACGAAGGTGACTTCACGCCTCGCCCGAACTTCTGGGCTGCCGTGCTTTGGCGGAGGCTGATGGGAACGACAGTGCTGCAGGCCGAGGAATCGCCTTCACCGAACCTGCACCTTTACGCTCATTGTCTCCGAGGTGTGAGCGGTGGCGTGGCTATACTCGCCATCAATGCGGACCAAAAAGCGGAACAAACGCTTTCCCTTCCCGGGCCCTCGAAAAGATACACGCTATCGGCTGAGCCGCTCCAGAGTAACCGGGTTCGGCTGAACGACATGCCGCTCGAACTCGGAGCTAATGATGCTTTGCCAGATCTCAATGGGATTTCCAAACCTGCCGGAACGATCAAGATGCCCCCGGTGACCATCATATTCATCGGAGTTCCTGAAGCCGGCAATGACGGGTGCAGATAGTTACATGCAGCCGCAATCGCAGTCGGTCGACTCATCCATCCAACCATTGGGGTAGGCCTGACTGCGGATGTGGTCAAGGGCTCTGACTCGCCTGGCGAGAGTAACCTCGACATCCCACTCGATGTATGTGATACGCGTCACACATACCTGTATCCGCCGTCACATCAAGCCATGGCCGTCCAGCCTTACGATCTGACTGTCAAGAAGAATCAATCGTAAGCGAGGGTGACCATGACAGAACTCCAGATAGCTACGGAACACGAGCAAGCAAGCACCTCCGCCGACGAGAAGCAGGTACACACCGGCTTTCCTTTTGAGAAAATTGTCTATGTCGGCGACCTCTCGGGTGAAGCCTCCTACGGGCTGCGCTATGCACAGAAGCTGGCTCACGAACGCCAGGCGGAGATTGTGCTGGTGCACTCCCTCGATCCGATCGTTTACGCGTTGCCTGGCGCTGAACTGCCTGACGGCGCTGCGAGTGCAGAGTTGACGGCCATGGAACACGACCCTCAGCGCCATGGCGCCAACCATAATTCCTTGGTGCAGCGCGAGCAAATGTGTGCGGAGATCCTAGGCGAGGCAAGGCGGCATTCTGCATCCCTGCTCATTCTCAGCAGCGTGGGACGAACAGCCGCCGGCAGGATGGCTCTTGCGACCATGGCGCGGCTGCTATTAGCGGATACGCCTTGTTCCATTTTGACCATCCCCACCCCGGCAGACTCGGCCGCGTTGCCCGGCTGGCTGTGGCAGAACGTGATCGCAGCCACCGATTTTTCAGATGCCGGCATCGCCGCTCTGGATCTTGCGCAACGCATCGCACGACGTGGGCTGGTGGTGCTCCACAGCACGCAATGCGGCAAGGAACAGCAATGTAGCCACTGCATGACGCGACTTCTCATGCTCGCCCCCTTTAACGAGTCACATACTTTGCCGGTCGAGCACCTGGTGGCCTCGAGCGGAGTGACCGCGGCTATCGCTTCTGTGGCACAGAGGGTGCATCCTGACCTGCTGGTACTGGGAGCACCCGCCGTTGCTATCGACAGCGGACGCCTGGATGACAGCACCATCTATCGCGCGATCGTTGAGTCCCCCTGCCCGGTGCTCCTGGTTCCACCCGGGACCGGCCGTGGTGGCGGAACGATCGACAAATCGGTCTACGCCTGGATGGAGAAGGTTCGGTGCATCGACGGCCAGCCGCCGGTCCAGGTGAGCAATAGTGGACGGATTTCACCGTTGTAACCGTCATTGGCTGCTGCCGAAGGTTGCCATCGAGCAAAGGCGTTACGTCGAGTCGCGTAGCTGTAACTTCAATGACCGATCCGTCTGCTGTGCAGACAACGCCTCCGGGTAGGCTGGGCGGTTGCCGCCGCGGATATCCTGGTCAAGATGACTATTGCCAAGCGAGCGGCTGATCTGCATACATCCAGCTTGATCAGCGATCGTGCGCGCTCCTTATAGTGCCGTGAGGGGCACGTCTGGGCTTCGATGAAGCGCGAGGCCGCCGCGGACCGTATTCCTCGAGGAGGAGACGAAGTCCCTCCCGGAATCGGTCTTTCCCGATCTCAATCCGCCCGCCGCTAAAGACCTCCGCGATGCGGGGGAAGTTGCCTTTAGCTATCTGTGCTGCAGCAAACTCCATGTCGATAGGCTTTTCGCTGGCTGCTTGGCGGAGTGCATGACCAAAAACGAAGTCGTCAACAATGGCAAGAAGTGTCAGCTTCTTCTTCGCCGTCATCGATGTCTCTGCAAGAGCCTCAAGGCACTGCTCCATGTGGCGCATCGCATTGAGCCCCGGAGGAGCCGATTGCATCGAGATGAGCGCCCATGGGTGACGGAGAAACATCGAATGCGTCCGCGTGGCAATTTCGGTGATCGCGCGCTTCCAGTTCCTGGGTACGGCCGGCAGAAGGGCTTCGTTCATCAGCGCGTCGTCCATTACCGCCACCAGGTCATCCTTTGTCCTGACGTAGTAGTAAAGGCTCATCGTTCCGGCGTTGAGGTCCTGGGCGACGCGGCGCATCGAAACCGCCTGAAATCCTTCGGCGTCGGCGATAGCGAGCGCGGCGGCGCCAATCGCTTCGCGGCTGAGTTGTACTTTTTCTCTTGACATTCGTACAGCGTACCATTATAGAGTTTCGTACGGTGTACGATCAATCGCGTCGATTGCCGGAGGTACTATGTACGAAAAAACTGTGTTGATTGTTGGAGCTGGGCCCACGGGATTAACCCTGGCCCTCGACCTTTTGCGCCGGAAAATCCATTGCCGCTTGATCGAGGCTGCGCTAACACCCTTCACCGGTTCGCGCGGCAAAGGCATACAACCGCGTACCCTCGAAATCTTCGACGACCTCGGCATCATCGAATCGATCCTCGCCGCAGGCGGACTTTATCCCAGGCTCCGCATACACCTTGGCCCGCTTTCCATCCGCGGGGGCTCTCTCGGCTCCTCCAAGGCGGCAACCGCGAGCTCCCCGTATCCGAACCTGTGGATGGTGCCGCAATCGCGTACCGAGGCATGCCTCCGCGAGCGTCTTGACGCTTTGGGTGGCCGGGTAGAGTTCAATACTTCGATGGTCAATTTCCGGCAGGACCAGGACGGCGCAGAGGCTACACTTTCGACTGGCGAAAGCGTAAGAGTCGACTTTCTGATCGGGTGCGACGGCGGCCACAGCACGGTGCGAAAAGCCCTGGGCTTGAAGTTGGAAGGCGAAACGATCGGCGAGAAGCCGATGCTCGTGGCTGACGTCGAAGTCGATGGGCTCAATCGGCAAGACTGGCATATTTGGCCCTTCGTCAAGGGAGGCGCAATAGGGCTTTGTCCCTTACCGCAGACTCCGCTGTTTCAACTTACGGCGAGGGCGGAGACGGTGGGAACCAACGTTGAGGGCGCGGTTTATCGAGCGACTGGACGTCGCATAGGGCGTGTTGCGTGGCAATCGATCTACCAACCTGCCGTCCGCATGGTGAATCGCTACCGCGTCGGACGGGTGTTTCTGGCAGGGGACGCGGCGCATGTGCATCCGCCGGAAGGAGGACAGGGCCTGAACACGGGTGTGCAGGACGCCTACAACCTGGGCTGGAAGCTTGCACATGTCATGCACGGAGGACCTGAATCGTTGCTTGACAGCTATGAATCCGAGCGGCTCCCTATTGCCGCCGCTGTTCTCGGCTTGAGCAAGCACCTGCATCAGAAGCGATCGATCAAGCGCGGCGCTTTAACCGACCAGCTTGGCTTGCATTATCGGGCGAGTTCCCTATCCTCAGGCTATGCTCTCGGGGATTTGCACCCGGGAGATCGCATGCCGGACATCCCGCTCGCCGATGGCAGCAGGCTCTTTGAACACATGCGAGGACCCCACGCAACGGAGTTGGCCACGATCGAAGGGCCGCGGATTCTGATCCGTCCAGACGGCTACATTGCGCACATTGGCGAAGAACAGTTCAGAGAGTACGCCGACGAACCTACAAAAACGGTCACGGGCTCGGTTTAGGGACAGATCACCGATAGCCTTTCCAGTGTTAAGGAATTGGGTCGTGGGCAATGGTGTACAGATCTTCCTGGGCAACAACTTCAATTGGCGGTAACAGACCGAGTCACTCTTCAACCAATTTTCCAGTGGAGGGTCGAACTGGCGGAACTCCTTGGTCACGCCAAGGACTCGCGGCGTCTTACTTCTTATGTATCGGCACGGCTGGCTGCGCAGCACTTTCGCGCAAAAGCTGGTCCAGCTCAACTGGTAGAATCGGCTTGGTCAAGTATCCATCCATGCCGATGCTAAGGTATCGCTCGCGGTCCCCTTTCATGGCATTCGCGGTCATGGCATAAATGGGCACGTGATGGCCGCTTTTCTGTTCTTGTTGTCGAATCTCTACGGTTGCATCGACTCCGCTCATCACTGGCATCTGCACGTCCATTAGAATCAGGTCGAACGTTTGACTTTCCAGCAACGCCATGACCTCCCGCCCATTCTCGGCTAGAGTTGTCTTGTGCCCACGTTTTTCCAACATCCGCATAGCGACCCTCTGATTTACCCGGTTGTCTTCAGCCACCAGAATGTTGAGTGCGACGCTCACTTTTGCGACGATCGCTGCTTCGCGTCCTTCGACGGGCTCGGCTGAACGGGGTGCCTCTGCCCCGTCCCCCACGACACGCAACACCGCTTCGTGGAGGTCGGATTCCCTAATCGGCTTCAGCAGATAAGTCGCCACCTCCAACTCCTGACAACGAGCCACGTCTCCACGTTGCCCCGCCGAACTGAGCATTACGATGGTTGGCGCATTCAGCTCTTGGTTCTCACGAATCTTTTCGATCAGTCCAAACCCGTCCGTGCCGGGCATATGCATATCCGTCAGGATCAGGCGATAGGGATCGCCGAGCTGGTGGGCAGCTTTCAAGGCCGTTAACGCCTCACTGCTGCTCGCGGCGGCGTCCGGCCTCATCCCCCAGCGACCCAAGAAGCGCTCCAGAATGCGTCTATTCGTCATATTGTCGTCAACGATCAGCACCTTCATATCGAGTAGGGCTTTCGGCGGTTCGATTTCTCCGCCCGGCAGGGTGCTGACATCTGCGTCGCCCAGCACCGCGGTAAACGAAAATTTACTCCCCTTGCCTTCCTCGCTGACCACGCTGGTTGTTCCTCCCATGCCTCGAACGAGCCGAGTGGAGATGGTGAGGCCCAAACCAGTGCCTCCATACTCCCGGGTCGTCGATGAGTCGGCTTGAGAGAAGGGTTCGAAAATCCGGGTCAGTTGACTTTCCGGGATGCCGATACCTGTATCCGATATGGTAAAGCGCAGCATCCAGCCTTGCTCGGCCCGTTCCTCGCGTTGGACTACCAGTGAAATCTCACCCTCGCGGGTAAACTTGATGGCGTTGCCAACCAGGTTGAGAATGATCTGACGCAGACGCGTGGGGTCGCCTGTCATCACAGCAGGAATCTCCGACGCGACATCGCAAAGCAGTTCCAGACCCTTTTCATGTGCCCGGACAGCAAGCACCTTAAGTGAACGATCAAGGCATTCCCTGACGTCGAACGGCCGGTTCTCCAACTCCATGCGTCCCGCTTCGATCTTTGAGAAGTCCAGGATATCGTTGATCACGACCAACAGCGAATCCGCCGACATCATTACCGTTTCGAGATACTCTCTCTGCTCGGAAGTCAAGTCAGTGTCGAGAGCGAGCTGTGTCATCCCCAATACGCCGTTCATCGGCGTACGGATCTCATGGCTCATATTGGCCAGGAACTCGCTCTTGGCGCGGTTCGCGGTCTCTGCTATCAATCTCGCGTCTTGCAGCACACGGTCCCGTTCCTGGATCTGAGCGAGCATGTCGTTGAAGCCATCGATAAGATCGCCGATTTCGTCGTTGCTCTCCCTGATGACTGCCACTGAGTAGTCCTGGCTCAGCGACACCATATGGGTCGTCATCGCCAGACTGCTGATAGGGCGGGTAATCGATTTCTGCAGATGGGACGAGAGCAGCAACGCCAACACCAGCGCCGTGGACGCCACCACGATCATCATCTCCATGCAACGATCCCGCCGTTGCCGCAACTCCACCAGGTCATAACGAATGTAAACGGTCCCGATCTGCTCTCCGTCGAGCACAATGTTGCGAAAAACGATGAGCGTACGTGGGTCGGGAAAGAAGCTGGCGTCGGCTTTTTGGGGCAACGCTGGAAACTGCGATTGCATGCCGGGCGCGAGATACTTAGCGAACAATTCTCCCTTACGGTTGTAGATACAAGCTTCCTTGACATGGCGCTCGAAGCCAAGCGCCTTCAGAACTTCCTGCGCCGAGCCGGTATCCTGAAACGTTAAGGCACCGGTGCTGTTAGAGCCGATCACCTCCGCCAAAGTCTGGACATCCTTCGTCTTGTCGGTGCGGAATGTGTAGTAGTCGTAGCCCAGAAAAGCCACGCTGGCGAGAAACAGTGCCAAGCTGATCGCCGAACTTACGATCCATCGCAGCTTGGTTGCGATGGAAACATAGTGAAAGAGTCGCACGTTAGTTGGCCTCCGCAACCGAGTTATGCGGGACAAGGTGTGAGACGGCGATCAGCTTTGAGTTGACCTTCAGTCCCGCGCGGGTGGTCGCTTCCAGATTGAGTTCCAGCTTTACTCTGTTTTCCTGAATAGAGAAATTGATCATCCCGCCAGCCTCCGCAAACCCTGGAGTTTCGCCCACGGTCAGCGTATTGGTCTTCTTCACGCTAGCCAGGATCTCTGCCGTGTGCCGCTCCTCCGCAGCACTGATGAAGAGGAGATTGCATCGGCGAAGATCGTCGCTCGCCTTGACGCGTCTGATCGACACGGCTCGTCCGTTGACCACCTTTCCCAGAGCCACATCGGTCACGAGATCGGTCAACGGGGTTTCCCCCAAGACGCAAACAAGGATTGGAGAGCTCGCGGTCACAAAGGCACTTTCCGGCCAATCCACGAACCGCGTGAAATTAAAGAAGAACCCCGCCTTAATCTGGTATTCAGTGAGAGTTTGCGGATCGGCAGCAAAACTCCTTGCCGCCGGCGCCAGCAAGAGCAAGAGCACCAGCAACGGAGATACCCTTCTTCGCGCGAGCAAGCTGGAGAAACCTGGCCCGGCGAGTCGCTGACGAATGATCGCCCGGGCGTGAGGAATCATCAGAAGCGCCAGTCGGCCTTCACGTAAGCGCTGCGACCCACCGGCTCTGCCTGAACCAGTTCACCCGATCCGAACTCATCATGCTGGGCCTGCAACAGATTCCGTCCTCCGCCGCTAAGCTCGAATGCCGGGGCGGGCCGCCAACCGAGCCTTAGATCAAGCCTGGTGTAAGCCTTGATCCCTGGTCCGACGAGCCGGCCAACATGAAAAACGGCGGAATCGAACTCCAGCTTATGGGGCAGGTTGAGCAACGAGTGGATCTGGAACTCCTGGGTTGGGCTACTGCCTTCGCTCTCTGGGGCGGTGTCGAAATCGAGGCTTGCCGCAGACTGGTGCAAGTGGATCTCGAACAACGTGTAGGAACCCGACAGTTGCCAGATGTGAGTAGGACGCGCTCTTGCCAGCAGTTCCAAGCCATGGGTCTCGCCGCTTATATTACTTGCAGTGTAGTTAGGAACTACCAGGTGACGCGGGGCAGGGCTATCTTCAAAGAAGGGCGTACCTGGCTCGTTGGTATGCCGGTTGGTGTAATGATTGTAGAAGGTAGCAAGATCGAAGGAAATCTTAGTGTCCGGCTGCCACCTGGATCCAAACTCATAAGCAATGACATTCTCCGGCGGAAGGTGTTCGGTTCCAAAGGTGCTTGCCAGGATGATCGTACCGTCCGCTGCCAAAGATACGTCATCATTCGTGCGCACGTCGGAATCGGTCCGGGAAGAGCTCTCCGACGCCCGCGAGATCGCCATCCAGGTTGCGGTGCGCTCGGTCGAGATCCAGGCTAGCCGGACGTCCGGTTGGAAGGCGAAGCCGCTGTAAAAGTTATGTTCGATCTTGCTTCCCAACGTAAGCTTAAGCCTGTGGGGCAGAAGCGAAATTTCATCTTGCGCGAAAACACCATATAGCTGGGTGTCGCGGCTTGCTGGATTGAACGAGACGTTCAGGCTGCCAACGGTCCTGTCGGCGTTGTCGCGGAAGTCGCCTCCAAAGATCAGTTCGTGCCGATTCCAACGATGATAGCGTTGCAGAACTTCCACATCGAACGTGTGACGAAACTCTCCCAGCACACCAGTCTCGTTGCGGTTCGCCAGGTCGAAGTAGGCTTGAACCGTGGTGTCGAGGTGATCGGATGTTCGCGTCCACCTGCCGAGCACATTTCCACCGGTGGTAATCGTCTTATCGACAAAGAGTCCGGTAAGCGGCGGAGAGAGCGAGAGCAGGCCGGGCACCGTGGTTCCGACACGGCCGCGGTAGAGATCACCCTGGACGGTCATTGTCGTGTTGTTGGAGATATCCCAGTCTGCGCGAAAGCCGCTCCGCAGGTCATGCCACCCGTCGGGCGCGTGGCCCCCCGAGGGAGTGGGGGATCCGTCGCGATCGAAGTACTTCCCGTAGACCCGGTAGTGGCCCCTCGATCCCAGCGATCCACCGTATCTGGTGGCGCCCGAGTTCCTGTCCTGAATGGCCCCGGCCCCTGAAATAAGTGTCCTCCGGGTTTCCTTTGCCGTCTTGGTGATGATATTCACCACGCCATTGACCGCATTGGCGCCCCACAGGGTTGCACCCGGTCCGCGAATCACCTCGATTCGCTCTATATCCTCAAGCATCGTCTCCTGCACATCCCAGGTCACGCCGGAGGTAAGCGGGGAATAGAGGGTGCGGCCATCCAGCAATACGAGGGTCTTATCGGGATATCGTTCGCCGAAGCCGCGGGTGGTGATGGACCATTTGTTGGCGTCGATCTCGGCCACATCAAGACCTGGTACGGTTCGTAGTAATTCTGCTATGTTGCTCATGCCGGAGCGCCGAATATCTTCGCTGGTAATGACGAAGATCGCGCCTGCAGCCTCGGAGAGGGTCTGTTCTTTCCTGGAGACAGATGTGATCTCCATCGAGGACAGGCTATCCAGGCTTAGGTTGCCGAGATCCGGAGTGGCCTCTTGGGCCTTTCCATCGGTTAAGAGTGGCCCGAGGAGAATTCCTGTAAGAAATCCAGCTCGGGCAACTGTCTTTACAAGAACCAACCATGTGTTCTTCTCTGCACCTGCAGTCATGATCGCCAATTCTCCTGCAGAGACAGGCCCGGTCGGCCTCTCTGCACTTCCTCTTCCGCCATTTCGGAACGGCACCAAACGACTGGAGCAATAGGCGCCCTCATCGGAACGGAGGACTCCTACTCATTTATTCGGCGGCACCGGCGCCAGCTTCATAGCGCAGAAGTTGCAACTGAGTTGTTTTGGGCTTATATCGGGTTGTGCAATCCAGGGTCCATATGACAGAGGCGACTCACATCGGGTCACCCCGCCTGAGTAATTCAGTTCTATGTGGACCAGCGAGGATTTTGCGCTACCTATTCCGGCATCGATCTTCCGGCATCGATCCAGCGTGGCCACGGCCTACTCTGCCTTCGTTTCTATCGGCGGACCGCAGCAGGGCATGAAAAACCGTGTCGATCTGCAGCAAAACGCAGCCCTCGAAGGCGCTCCGCCGCCGATTGCGTACCCAGTGATATCTATCGATACGCAGTTCGCCAGGCTGGACGAGGACTTACGTGGCCCGGATTTCTTTGATGTGAAGAACTCTCCGGCTATGACCTATCGCGGCCGTGGTATTCGGAGGAGCGCAGATGGCGCGTGGGGGGTAATGGATGGTTCGCTGAGCATTCGTGGCGTGACAAAAGAGGTGTCGTTGACATTCCGGTTCAAGGGAATGTTCCCCGACATGCCGGCAGGAAAGCCTGCGCGCGCTTCGTTCCACGCAACGGCAGCCGTGAAGCCCGGCGATTTCGGAATGACGCGCGACAACCTGATGGAGCTCGGGCCAAACCCGAAGGGACCGGACGTGGAGATCGAAATTGACGTGGAGGCGAACGCGAGTACGCCGGCAAAGTGATTCGCGGAGGGGAATCTATCGTCAGCTCGGCATTCGGAACTTCTTATGCGTCCGATGCGTAAATGGTCTTATGAAAGTCCTTCTGGTTTTTTTGCTTGCTATTCACATGTCAGTCGTTGGTGTCGGGATCGCACAAGAGTCGTGCAGATCAACGGTCGTTGGGGACCTCCGCATCGAGCACTTCCAAAGCAAGATTTTTGACAGAATGATCACTGTGCGGGTATGGCTGCCTCCGAATTACGACGGTGCGACGGAAGCCACCAAGAAATTCCCAACTTTATACATGCTCGACGGTCAGAATGCTTTCGATCAGTGCACTGCATTCAAGGGTGAACAGGAACTTCGGATCGACGAAACGGTCACTCGCCTGATTGCAGATCGTACGATAGCGCCGATGATCGTAGTGGGTATCGACAGCGCCCATGGGGAAGGCCGCGACTACGAATACGAGGCATGGAAAGATCCGCTCACAGATGGGAATCAAAAGGAACCGGACGGAAAACAACTTCCTTCATTTTTTGCAAGCGAGCTTATGCCATTTGTGTCGGCGGGCTATAGGGTGTCTAACGACGCAGAGCATATTGGCATCGGTGGAACTTCTTTAGGGGCTTTTGCCGCCCTGTATGTCGCTCTCAACCGTCCCGATTTGTTCGGGCTGGTCTTGGCCGAAAGCCCAGACCTATGGCTGGGCAATGGGCAACTGCTACGCGATACGACTTTACTCCTGCGAGCGCCAGATCGGGTCGCCATAGGCGTAGGTGCGACTGAATATAACTTCCCACAAAGCAAGGATTACTTTGCACCCCTTCGCCTCACCGAACGAGATGCAGAGGCGGCTACCCTGAAAATGAACCAAATATTGGCGTCTAATCTTGAACAAGCGTTCATCAAGCGTCCAGAAGTGCAATTAGTCATCGAACCGGGCGCCAACCATAGCGCAGTCTACTGGTCTGGCCGGATACCTGCTGCTCTCACATTTCTGTATGGCGAAGCTGGACGCGTGCGTTGAGGTGATTTCGTCAGAGCGTCTCTATTCCAAAAGGTTTTAGCTTTGGGCAACGGCCAAATGACTCATGGATCCGCCTGCGGCCATTCTTCTCTTCCGGTCGAACGATGTGCGACTCGGAAACACAATCGTACCTACCGGCTCCCCGAACTTGACGTGTTTCCGGAAAACCTGGATTGCGGCAAGTTGCCTGCCCGAACGCTCCAGGACGGCGTGATTTACTCAAAATGCGACTTTGCAGGCACTATGAAAAGCAGAATCCGGTCTAGATTTGTCACATGGGTAATTCTGGTAATGAGCGATCGCGATTGCTAACCGAGGCAGGAAATCGAATCTTGAAGCCCCTTGGTCTCGTCCAAAAGGGCCGCTCCCGCTTCTGGCGTGACGATCGAAACTGGTTTGTTATCGGCGTTGAGTTTCAACCAAGCAGTTGGTCCGGTGGCAGCCATCTCAATGTCGGCTGTAATTGGCTCTGGGTGGTGCGTGATCATTTTGCCTATGATGTGGGCGGACGCACAGAACCCTTCGTAAAGTTCGAGAATCGGGACCAGTTCCAGGATGCCGCAAACATCATGGCGACGCAGGCAGCGTTTGCCGTAGAAAGCTTCCGAAAACAGTTCCCCAACGTACGAGCCGTTTACGAATATTATTCAATCGAAGAGAGCGCGGGCATTTGGTCGAATTTCAATGCAGCGATCGCTTCCGCTCTTTCAGGAAAAGCCTTGAAGGCCGCCTCCCATTTCGGCAAAGTTGCCGACGACCAATCTGACATACCATGGGCGAGGGCGGCGCGTTTAGAGGCTTTCAACTTGCACGGGATATCGTCTGATCCAGCTCTCTTCCGAAGGGCCATCAAGGAGCGGGTGATGCAGAGCCGAGCGCTCCAAAAGCTCCCAAACCTACTCGACTTAGAGAAACTCGTAATTCCTTGAACACGGGGTCTTGACCAACTTCGACTCCCTCGACTGGAGCGCCACAGGCCAAATTATTAAAAAGATGACTTCGAGGCCAGAGAACGGTTGCCTTCAATTTCTGCGAAACAACTTCTCGACTTTCTTGAACAAGGTCGTCGTTCCCCTTTGATGAGCGAGCATGAGCCGCTCCGCAGCCGGAAGCCACACCTCTTCATCCGCAGAGCTGACGTTGAAGAAGCCCAGGTTGTGTTTGGCGGCAAGGTCCAAGGTAGTTTGGTAAGCCAGCTCGGCCCTTGACCACGCGAATGCGACGTAGATTATCTGCTTACCAATGCTGTAGTCGGCGGCACTAGTTTCATCTTCCGGAAGCTCCTTTTCCGCAAAGGCTCCGTTGAGTGGAGGAAAAAACCGGATCATATCGAAAAACCAAGCCCGAAGACGGGCAGAGGCGACCGTGGGATCATTGTAGGAGTGGCCTTCATTCCATCTTGTCTGCTCGGTGCACCATTTGAGGAAACCATGGTGGCCCCTTGGTGCGGCTTCGGGTTCGAAGATCATGAGGTCATAGCTCACGACGAGATTTTATAACGAGGATCAGGACTTGTGCGTTGATCCTGACAAGATTTGCTCGGGACGACCTGGACTTCACGTGAAAAACGGGATCTTGAGGCATCAGCGCTGCCCGAGCGGGTGGCGAAGCCTGCGGTCGTGCGACCTCGCATGGTATCGAGACCGACGGTGTTGTTGAACCATCCATTAGGGCGAGTGCAGTAGCTCATCTAGACGCGAGCGATATGTCCGGCTCACGCGTAATGTCTTGCCGTCGCGTAGGGTTAGAACTGCATCTCGATTTGACGAAGGATCTACGCGCGAAATGCGCTCTACCTGCACAATCGTGGAGCGGTGAATCCGAACGAACTGCGTCGGGTCGAGGCGAGCCTCCAGCAAGGTGAGAGGTTCACGGACCAAGTGGGTTCTATCGCCAACATGCAACCCGGCATAGTCTCCCAACCCTTCAATCCAGTCCACCTCTCCGACCTGAAGGAAGGTAAATTCATTACCGCGGCGCACTGGAAAACGCCTGATTACATCCCGATTGTCCTCTTTATCT
>Ga0302325_10001680_pt1 | contig 55675 bp, 54 predicted proteins | sample Palsa_T0_2_FD_201948 | JGI IMG/M metagenome (GOLD analysis project Ga0302325, IMG submission 201948) | Peat permafrost microbial communities from Stordalen Mire near Abisko, Sweden - Palsa_T0_2 | ecosystem: Environmental > Terrestrial > Soil > Palsa > Peat permafrost | place: Sweden: Abisko... | reverse complement strand
CCTGGACCAACCCCTTGTTTTGGACACTAGACCTTGCCTTTTGTTTGTTCACGGGATTAGTCGCCGGCAGCTACCCCGCCTTATACCTATCATCTTTTAGTCCCGTGAAGGTATTGAAAGGGTCATTCCGGGTAGGCCGCTGGGCGGCCATCCCACGCAAGGTGCTGGTGGTAGTCCAGTTTACGGTCTCGACCGTATTGATCATCGGCACCATCGTGGTGTTCCAGCAGATCCAGTTTGCCAAGAACAGGCCAGTCGGCTACAGCCGCGACAACCTTGTAAACATCGCGCTGCAAAGCGACGATATCAGTAAACAATTCCAGGCGTTCCGCAATGATCTCCTGGCCAGCGGTTATGTTGCGGGCGTGGCCAGATCGGAGGCCGAAATATCCCAGATGTATATAACCAATAGTGGTTTTCAATGGAGCGGCAAAGACCCGGGCGTACAGGAGCAATTTATAACCATGGCCGTAACGTCCGACTTTGGAAAAACCTTGGGCTGGCAAATAGTTGCCGGTAGGGATTTCGATGCCACTTACTTATCTGACTCTTCCGCATTCGTGATCAACGAGGCCGCGGCAAAATTCATGGGTCTTAAACATCCCGTGGGTGAGATCGTTATGTGGAGCGGCATGCCCAATAAAATTGTCGGCGTCGTAAAAGACCTGGTCAATCAGTCGGCCTATGACGCTTCCCTGCCGACACTTTTCTATCTTCCCAGGAGCTTTAGCCTGTTGAACAATGTCGATATAAAGATCAACCCCAGGGTAAGCGCCCACGAAGCGATCGGCAAGATCGCGGCGATCTTTAAGAAATATGACCCGTCGACCCCCTTCGCCTACCAGTTCCTCGACCAGGACTATGCCGCTAAATTCACCAATGAAGAACACATTGGCAAGCTGGCGACCTGTTTTGCGGCGTTGGCGATCTTCATCAGCTGTCTGGGCCTGTTTGGCATGGCGTCCTTTATGGCCGAACAACGCATCAAAGAGATCGGCGTAAGAAAAGTGCTCGGCGCATCGGTGTTTAACCTGTGGCGGCTGCTATCAAAAGACTTTGTCGTCCTGGTGCTGGTATCCCTGCTGATCGCGACGCCGGTCGCCTGGTATTTCATGCACAGCTGGTTGCAAAATTACCAGTACCGCACCGAAATAGCCTGGTGGGTTTTCGCGGTAACCGCCCTGGCCGCCCTGCTCATAACCCTGGCGACGGTCAGCTATCAAAGCATCAAAGCTGCGCTGGCCAACCCGGCAAAAAGCTTGCGCCCGGAATGACACCAACCGAATGGTTCCCCCGCGCTGTCAGGGTTTGGTGAGTGTCGGGTAGGTGATGCCCAACTGTTCGAGATAGGTTTTATATTTTGATGGATCGTAATAATATTTCCGCATCTGGTCCCGGTATTTCTCCATGATCTCCTTATTGAGAAAAATGGATGGGGGATCGTCCTTGGTGATAAAGGGTTTGTATTTGATGTCTTTCGTCTGGACATTGACAAAGTAGTCTTTGGCATCGGCCAGCACTTTGGGGCGGGTGAACAAGTCGATAAGGGTAAGGGCCGTCGCCTTGGCGCCGGCGAGGGAGCCCTTGTGTGCGATGGGGGTAGCCATGGCAATGGCATCGGCCCAATGGTGTCCTTTGGTGCCGGGAATGTTGGCAGGGTAATAGAGGACGATGGTGGGCACATTCCAGGAGATATCGGCGATATCGTCCGAGCCTCCGCCCCAGGAAAAGGGCACAGAGCCTTTCAGGGTGTCGAGGGTAGAAGGGAGGCCATGGATAGGTTTACCGTCGAAGTCTGTTTTTGGGGCATCTACCAGCTTTTGTACGGCAAGGGCTAACTGTTGGTCGGCATCGGTCCACTGCGGATAACCGACTTGTTGAATGTTGGCGTGCATGGCCAGGGCGAGCGCCTTGTTAAAGTGACCGGGCCAGGCCGTGCCCAGGATCTGGTAGTGCATTTTGGTGTCGGTCATCAGCGCTGCGCCGTTGGCGATATTGATACCGGCGGTATACATGCTGACGATATCTTCATAGGTGCGTTCCCGGAAATAGTACCAGACGGATGCCTTGGAAGGGACGACGTTGGGCTGGTCGCCGCCGTCGGTGATTACGTAGTGGGAACGTTGGGTTGGTTTGAGATGTTCGCGTTTGAAGTTCCAGCCTACGTCCATGAGTTCTACTGCATCGAGTGCGCTCTTGCCGCGCCAGGGGGCGCCTGCGGCGTGGGCGGCTTCGCCGTCGAAGGAAAATTTCACGGATACGAGGCCGTTCATGCCGGGGTCGCCGTAATTGCAATCCCAATCGGTGCCGACGTGGGTGAAGATGCAGGCGTCGACATTCTTGAAATAGCCGTCGCGGATATACCAGGCTTTGCTGCCGAGGAGTTCTTCGGCTACTCCCGGCCAGATGACGATGGTGCCCGGGATATGGTTCTTTTCCATGAGTTCCTTCATGGCCAGGGCGGCGAAGATAATGACCGCCTGGCCGGAGTTATGCCCTTCACCATGGCCGGGTGCGCCTTCTACGATGGGGTCTTTGAAGGCTTCGCCGGGTTTTTGGCTGGCTTTGGGGATACAATCGAGATCGCTGCCGAGGGCGATTACGGGGCTGCCGCTGCCCCAGCGGGCCATCCAGGCGGTAGGGATGCCGGAGATGCCTTTTTCTACCGTGAAGCCGTTCTTGCTAAGGAAGGCGGTGAGGTATTTGGATGTCTCGAATTCCTGGAAGCCGAGTTCGCCGAAACTGAAGATCATGTCAACCATTTCCTGTACTCCTTTTTCGTGGGCGGCGACGGAAGTGAGTGCCTGTTGTTTTAGCTTGTCGATAAAGGCGGAGTCGTAGGTTTGCTGTGCGCGGGTGGGGATCGAAAAGGTTAGGCAAAAAATCAGGAGCAGGCCCAGGGGGCCGAGGACAGTTGTAGAGCGAGTCATGTGTAGTATAGTTTTGGTCATCCTAATATACGAATTGCGCGACGTATATTCGCGAAATGAAGTATTCTCAATGGATAGGTGTGGCGGCGGCGGTGTTGGTGATCATAGCCTGTTTTGCCCCCTGGGCCTATTTTCCCGATCTGCGGGAGGACTTTACGGGTTTTTTTTCGGAGCAGAACAGGTATGGGCGGCCGGGGAAGGTGTTGGTCGTCTTTGCCGGGGTGGAGATCCTGCTTTTCCTGGTGCCGAGGGTCTGGGCCAAGCGTGCCAATCTTTTTACTGCGGCGGTGACGCTGGCATGGAGTATAAAATCCTATATGCTGTACACGGCCTGTTACAAGGGCATCTGTCCGCAGGGTAGGGTGGGGATCTTCCTGGTATTGGGCGGAGCGGCTGTTGTGTTGGGGGCCAGTCTGCTTCCCGATCTATCGGTTCCGGATGAGAAAGTTTCGGATTAGGCCGTGCCTGCTGGTTTGTCTGGCGGGTATTTAGGATTGGATGAGGCGGGCCACGGCGAAGGCGCAGCCTGCTGCCAGGGCGCCGATGATCATGACGCGCAGGGCGCCGCTGATGGGAGGGATACCCGTCATCTTACTTTTGAAGTAACCGAAAATGAACAGGCAGCAGAGGGTGATGGCCGCGGATATTTTGAGGCCGGTGAAGGCGTCGGCGACGAAGAAATAGGGGCTCAGTGGGATCAGGCCGCCCACGACGTAGGAGAAGCCGATGTTAAAGGCGCTTTTGCGAGCGCGTTGCGGGTCGGGTTTATCCAGGCCGAGTTCGTATTTCATCATAAAGTCAACCCATTTATCCTTATCCCTGGTCATTTCTTCCACTGCTTTCTCCTGGATATCCTTGCTGAGACCGAGGCCGGAAAAGAACTCTTTTACTTCGTCGCGTTCCCGGTCGGGGACGCTTTCTACTTCTTCATATTCCCGGCGTAGTTCGGCATTGTAGTGATCCATTTCTGTTTTTCCGGCGAGGTAACCGCCGAGGCCCATGGCGATGGAGCCGGCTGCTATTTCGGCTATGCCGGCGATCCAGATGAGGTTGAGGTGATTGGCGCCTACCGCGGCGCTAAGGCCTGCGGCCAGGGCAAAGGGAACGGTGAGGCCATCGGACATGCCGATGACGATATCGGTCAGGATCTCAGAACTTCTCAGGTGTTGTTCGACGTGGGCGCCGGGGGCGGTAACGATCTGGTGCATGGTATAAAACTACAATTTTTTTGACGGGTTAAGCCAGCACATCCATGCTTGCCCTGAGGATCTCCACGCATTCCCCTATCTGTTGGCGGGTGATGACGAGGGGTGGAGCGAGGCGGATCTTATCGCCGTGTGTAGGTTTGGCAAGCAGCCCGTTCTCCTTGAGTGCGAGGCAGAGTTGCCAGGCGGCATCCGGTTGGGGATGATCGATGACGATCGCGTTGAGGAGGCCCAGGCCCCGTACTTCGCGGATATAGGGTGAATCGAGGTCGCGGATCTCCTGTCGGAAGAGGTTGCCGAGGGTTGCGGCGTTGTCGGCCAGCCGTTCTTCTTTGAGTACTTCGAGGGCGGCGATGGCCACTTTGCAGGCGAGGGGATTTCCGCCATAGGTGGAACCATGTTCGCCGGGGCGGATCGTGAGCATGATGGCGTCGTCGGCGAGGACGGCGGATACGGGGAGCATGCCGCCGCTGAGGGCTTTGCCCAGCACGAGGATATCTGGCCTGACGCCATCGTGGTCGCAGGCCAGCATGCGGCCGGTCCGGCCGAGGCCGGTCTGGATCTCGTCGCCGATGAAGAGGACACGGGCTGCCTCGCAATATTGTTTGGCCGTGCGCAGGTAACCTTCGTCCGGAACGACCACGCCGGCCTCACCCTGGATGGGTTCGACCAGGAAACCGGCGACCGTGGGATCTTCGAGGGCCTTTGCGAGGGCGGGGCTATCGTTGTATGGGATGATGACGAAACCCGGGGTATAGGGCCCGAAATGGCTGTTGGAATCAGGGTCGGTGCTAAAAGAGATCACTGTCGTCGTCCGGCCGTGGAAATTATTCGCGCAGACGACGATCTTTACCTGGCCTGCGGGGATGCCTTTGACGGTATACCCCCAACGGCGGCAGAGTTTGATCGCGGTCTCGACGGCTTCTACGCCTGTGTTGACGGGGAGGACTTTGTCGTAACCAAAGTACCCGGTGATATAGCGGGCATATTCGCCCAGCAGGTCGCTATGGAAGGCGCGCGAAGTAAGGGTAAGGCGTCCAGCCTGTTCGATCAGTGCTTCGACTATCCTGGGGTGGCAATGACCCTGGTTGACGGAGGAATAGCCGCTAAGGCAATCGATATACTGGTGGCCGTCGACGTCCCAGACGTGGATGCCTGCGCCGCGGGTGAGGACCACGGGGAGGGGATGGTAATTGTGGGCGCCATATTTCTCTTCGAGTCCTAGATAGTGCAGCGTCTCCTGCGACGGAACGGTCAGTGTGTGCATATTAATGGGATATAGAAATGATATAAATGTAAAAATGAGCGACTTACGCTCGCGGAGGATGGGGCGATATCGTCAGCGGTGGTGATCCAGGAGATCCAGATTGCTGCCCAGGAAGGATATGTTAAGAAAGCCGTACATGATCTACGGCAAGATACGATAATTATAGCTTTTGTGAAAGGGAGAAGTAAGCGGCGCCTTGTCTTTTTGGAAGATGCCGACAAAACTCGAGCCGCTGCCGGTGAGGGAGGAATAGAGGGCGCCTTTTGCGTAAAGGGTTTCGTTTATTTTTTTGAGGTCGGGGTGGAGTACGAGCATTGGGGCTTCGAAATCGTTGACGAGGGCGCCAACCCAGGTGTCGATGGGTTGAGTGACGATATCCTGCAGGGAGGTGGCGGATTCATGGGGGGTGCAGAGGGTAAAGGCGGCTGCGGTGCTGATGTGGATGCCGGGGTCAACGAGAACGAAAGTGTAGCCGGACAGGTCGAGAGGGATCGGCTGGAGCCGTTCGCCTCTGCCGTGGCCCAGGCTGGGGGTGTTCAAGATGAAGAAGGGGCAATCGCTACCTAATTGGGCGGCGTATTGGAGGAGTTGTTCGCGGGAGAGGTTTAGGTTGAAAAGTCGGTCGAGGGCTGTCAGGGTGCCGGCGCCGTTGGCGGAGCCACCGCCCAGGCCTGCGCCGGTGGGGATGTTCTTGTAGAGATGGATATGGATGGCCGGGAGTTCGGGGAAGACTTGCTTTATGAGCCGCCAGGCTTTGAGGCAGAGGTTATCCGCGGGGTCGCCGGGGATGGGGAGACCATAGGAATGGAAGGTGGGTTCAGTGCTGCTCGCGGGGAGTAGTTCGAGGACGTCTTTTAATGGGAGTGGGTAGAAGACTGTTTCAAGGTCGTGGTAGCCATCGGGACGTTTGCGAAGGATCTTGAGTCCGAGGTTGATCTTGCAGTTTGGGAAAAACAACATGGGATAGGATGTTTCACCTGGTTTTTCGCCGGCTGTTGATCTCGTCGCGGATCGCGATGGCGCGGATGTAGTCCTCCTGTTCGAGTACTTCGTTTAGCAGGGAGGTGAGGTCGTCCATGGAAAGCGCCTTTAGGTCCTCGCGGGAACCGCCGCTTTCCGTGGTAGAGATAGTCGCCGTGGTAGCGGTCTTTTTCTTTTTGGAAGAGCTGTCTTCCATGAGTATGCCGGCGCTGTCGAGGATGTGTTCGTAGGTGAAGATGGGGCAGCCAAAGCGTACTGCCAGGGCCAGTGCATCGCTGGTGCGGGAGTCGATCTCTACGGTGTCGTGCTCGCTGACGCAGACCAGTTTAGAGTAGAAGATGCCTTCCTGGAGGTCGCAGATGATAATCTCCTGCAGGTCGATGGTGAAGGCGCTCATAAAGTTTTTCATAAGGTCGTGGGTGAGGGGGCGGCTGGGGTGCATTTTTTCCAAGGCTACCGCAATAGCCTGAGCCTCAAAACCACCGATCACGATAGGCAATCGCCGTAAGCCGTTGACTTCCCCCAGCACAACCGCATAGGAATGGGTTTGGGTGATACTATGAGACAAGGCTACTATTTCCAGTTCGATCTTCTTCATAAAATATTATGCGAAAATAGTGGATTTTTTATGAAAAACCCCCTCCATTAGGAGGAGGGGGTTTTGAGTTTTTTTACCGCCTCGATCATCTTGGGCACCACTTCGAAGGCATCGCCTACAATACCATAGTCGGCGGCCTTGAAGAAAGGTGCTTCGGGGTCTTTGTTGATAACAACTATGACCTTACTGCGGTTCACACCGGCGAGATGTTGGATGGCCCCGGAGATGCCGATGGCGATATAGAGGTTGGGGGCGATGGCGATACCAGTCTGTCCCACGTGTTCATTATGTGGGCGCCAGTGTGCGTCTGCCACGGGCCGGCTGCAGGCGGTGGCGGCGTGGAGGAGATGGGCGAGTTCTTCGATCATCCCCCAGTTCTCGGGGCCTTTGAGGCCACGACCGCCGCTGACGACGATCTCTGCTTCCGTGAGGGGTATCTCGCCTGAGGCGGCCGTAACCGATACAACTTTGATTGTCGGTGCCGGTGCCTGGACCGTCAGGGGAACAATTTCTGCGGACCCCGTTCCTTCTTTGACGGAGTAGGCATTGGGGTTTAGTGCGATCACCTTGAAGGGTGTAGCAAGCAATATGTTGGCAAAAGCCTTGCCGGAAAAGACGGTCTTTTTGACGATGAAGCCATTACTGGTGTCCGGCAGTGCGATGGCGCCGGAGACGAGGCCTGCTTTCAGGCGAACGGCTACGCGCGGGGCCACGGCTTTACCGCTGGAATTATTGCTGAAAATGACAATGCTGTCACCTGCGGCGGCTACGGTATCGGCGATAATTTTTGCATATACCTGTGCGTCCAGGTGGTCGAGTGCGGGCTGGGCGGCTTGATGGATCTTTTTGACGCCGTATTTTCCGAGGTCGGCGGGATTGGTGGATATGGTGCCGAGCAGAATGCCTTCGGCTGTTGTACCCAGCTGGGCGGCCAGGGCGGAGCCATAGCTGAGTGCTTCCAGGGATGCCTTTTTAACGTGTCCTTCTGAATGATCTATGAAAATGAATACTGACATAGCAATTTGTTTTATGCACCGGGATGGGTTGCTTTGATTTAGAATACGCGTGCTTCTTCATGCAGGAGGCGGATGAGCTCGGCGGGGTTATCGGCCGGGACGAGCTTTACGCCGGCTTTTGCCGGGGGCAACTCGAAGGAGACGATGCTGGTGAGCGGTTCGGTGGCCACGGGTTCTACCACTTTCAGCGGCTTGGTACGGGCGCTCATGATCCCCTTCATATTGGGTATGCGTTGTTCGGCTACGCCTTTCTGACAGCTTACGACGAGTGGAAGTGATGCTTCGTCCGTTTCTTCGCCGCCTTCGATCTCGCGGATGACCGTTGCCGTGTTACCGGCAAGGTCGAATTTTGTGGCCAGGGCAATATAGGGCCTATCGAGTAGTTCGGCGATCATTCCGCCGACGGACGAGCTGTTGTAATCGATGGTCTCTTTACCGGTCAGGACCAGGTCATAACCGCCTTGTTTTGCTGCTTCGGCGATCTGGGTAGCGACATAATAGGGGTCGTGGCTGTCGGCGTTTACGCGTATCGCTTCGTCCCCGCCGATGGCGAGTGCCTTGCGGATGATGGGGTCTGAGTCTGCTACGCCGACGTTGATGAGGTGGATAACGATGGAGGGGTCTTTTTCTTTGAGTTCGATGGCCCGGACGAGGGCATACCATTCATCGTAAGGGTTGATGATCCATTGGACGCCGTCGCCGGCGAACTTTGTATTGTTACTTATAAAGGCGATTTTTGCCGTTGTGTCCGGCGTTTTACTGATGCAAACTAAGATCTTCATTTGTGGAGGATTTTGGTTGTTTATGCAACTAAACAAAGATAAGGCTTGTCGTCTGAATTCGGGAATAATTTGTAAAAAAATTTATGGCTATGGACCGGATCGAAAAATTGAAGGAGTTTCTGCTTCGGGAGCCTGACGATCCCTTTATAAAACATGCGTTGGCCCTTGAATATTGGAAGGCGGGGGACATGGGTACGGCGCGTGAGTTGTTGGAGGGTTTATTGGCTGACAATCCGGCGGCGGTGGGCTCGTACTATCAATTGGGAAAACTATTGGAGGCCATCGGTGAGCCGCGGCTGGCGCTGGGATGGTATGAGAAGGGGATGGCGGCTGCGAAGACGGCGGGGGAGAAGCGTGCCTATAACGAATTGCGGGCGGCTTATGATGATCTGGTGGAGGAATAGTAGATTTGCCGGAATGGATCTGCTGCAAGCTTTCAACAAATTTATAGTAAAGGAGCGTCTTTTTGCACCGGCTGACCGGCTGTTGCTGGCGGTGAGCGGGGGGCTTGACTCCATGGTATTGACCGAGCTTTGTCATCGGGCGGGTCTTGATTTCGGGATCGCGCATTGCAATTTTCAACTAAGGGGCGCAGAGAGTTGGCGGGATGAGGAGTTTGTGGTGCAGCAGGCGGGTCGGTATGGGCGTGACATCCGGGTCGAACGTTTTGACACTGGCGACTATGCCGCGATGGCGAAGGTGTCGGTGCAAGTGGCGGCGAGGGAATTGCGGTATGATTTGTTTGCATCGATCGTTGCGGCGGGGCAGGCGCGTTTTGTGGTGACGGCTCATCATCTCGATGACAATATAGAGACGATGTTGATGAACTTCTTTAAGGGGACGGGTATCGCGGGGTTGCGTGGGATGTTGCCGCGGCAGGGTCATGTAGTTCGTCCGCTGTTGTTTGCGAGCCGTGTGCAATTGGCCGAATTTGCCGCTGAAGCGGGGCTCAGCTGGGTGGAAGACAGTTCCAATCAATCGGATAAATATACCCGCAATTATTTTCGGCACCAGGTGATCCCATTGATCGGGCAGGTGTATCCGGAGGCTTTGTCGAATCTGGCGGATAATCTTGGCCGTTTTAGGGAAATAGAGGCCGTTTACCGGCAGTCCATCGACGTGCACCGAAAGAAGCTGCTGGAGTACAAGGGTAATGAAGTGCATATACCGGTGGAGAAATTAAGGAAGGTGTCGCCGCTGGCAACGGTGGTTTACGAGATCGTGGCGCCCTATGGGTTTTCGCCGCAGCAGGTGGAAGCGATCATCGGGTTGATGGATAGTGGATCCGGCAAGTATGTGTTATCGGCGGCGGGTGGATACCGGTTGTTGAAGAATCGGAATTGGCTGATCATTTCGCCGGTGGACATGGTGGATGCGGCCCATATCCTGGTGGAGGAGGTTGAGGCCGAGGCAAGGTGCAGGGATGGTGTGCTGAAGTTTGGACGCGTAAGATTGCCGGCGCCCGTTGGGTCGCCGATGGTTGGGTTGCCGCCGGTGTTGGATCAGGGGCCTTTGGTGGCATTGCTGGATGTTTCGCGGGTCAATTTCCCGCTTTTGTTGCGCCCGTGGCGGCCTGGCGATTATTTCTATCCTTTGGGGATGCGGAAGAAGAAGAAGTTGTCGCGGTTCTTTATCGACAGCAAGCTTTCGATGGCGGATAAAGAGCGGGTATGGGTGTTGGAGATGGATAAGAAGATCATTTGGGTCGTCGGGTTGCGGATCGATGACCGATGGAAAGTGGGACCCGGCACTACCGATGTGCTGAGGATCGAATGGGCGGCTGGTGCCGGTGGTGCCTAGAAATTTGGGTGGCTGAGTTGTTGAACGAAATCCGACAGGATGGCGGGGTGGACGGCGGCTGTGAAGAGGATGCCGAAGAGTGCGCCCCACATATGGGCATCGTGGTTGACGTTGTCGCCGCCGCGTCTGGACATATAAATGGAATAGCCCAGGAATAAAGCGGCGTAGAGGATGGCGGGCATCTTTATGAAATAGAGGGTGACGGTATCCCAGGGGCGGATGAGGATGAAGGCAAAGAGCACGGCGCATACGGCGCCGGAGGCCCCGAGGCTGCGGTAGTTATAATCGTCTTTTCGTTTGAGATAGGTAGGGATATTGGCGGCGATCAGTGCCATGGTATAAAGGATCGGGTAGTAGTAGTGTTGCAGGCCCAGTTCTCCCATATAATAATTCTCCAGTGCGGTGCCGAAGAAATACAGCGTGAACATATTGAAAGCAAGATGCATGAAATCGGCGTGGATCAGGCCGCATGTTATAAAACGATAATATTGATGTTGCATGCTGATGGCTGGGGGCCAGAATATCAGCGCATCCATTAGTCTGCGATTGCTGAAGGAGAATACGGAAATAATAGAAGTAAGGATAATGATGCTTACCGTGAAGCTGTACATCTGGATTTTTTTTTAAAGATACATAATTTCCCTGGAAAGAACGACTGTGTCGCCGGTGTTGAGCAGGTTTCAGCCGTGGTGGTATTTTTCGTTGCGCAGGATGGTGCAGGCGCGATATACTTGTTCTGCGAGGAGCAGCCTGACCAGTTGGTGCGGCAGGGTGAGTTGCGAGAGGGACCATCGGTTGTCCGCCCTGGTGAGAACGGCCTCGTCCAGGCCGTATGCGCCGCCGATGAGGAAGATCAGATTTTTGTTGCTTTCGTTGGCGCGGTCCTGGATAAATTGGGCGAGTCCTTCGGAGGTCATTTGGCGTCCGCGTTCGTCGAGTGCGATCAAATAATCATTCTTTGTCAACTGTGCGAGGATGGTTTCGGCTTCCTTTTTCTTTTGTATGGAGGGGCTGGAGCTGGTTTTTGGCGGGGGGAGGATGAGCCATTCCACCTGGTAATAGCGGCTGATGCGGCGGGTGAAATCTTCGATGCCGGGTTTTACGTAGGGTTCGTGTTCTTTGCCGACAGACCAGAGTTGGAGTTTCATGAGTGTGTTGTCATGGGTGTATTTTCATGGGCGGTCAAATTCACTTGTTCTAAAGGCCGTGCGAATTTTCAATACCGCATAGTCCGGATGAGCCGGATTGACGATGAGGCGTTGCCGAACCGGGTCGATGAGTACGTCCATTTGTTCCAATGGCAAGGCCCCCAATAATGGCTCCGCGTCCCCCGGCAATACAACAGCATCGCAATGGGCAACGCGGTTCTCAAACCGGATCTCGATGGGGAAAACGTGATCGCATTCCAGCGGCTGCCCATTTGCCAGGGCGACCCTTTTCTTCCCTATGACGGGCAGTTGTAATATCTCCTGGATATGCTCGTTGATCACCATGTAAAAGGCGCCGGTATCTACCATTGCTTCTACCCGGATGCGCCGTATTTCGTCTTTATCCATTTGCCCCCGGCGTTCCAATTCGAGGTCGGTGGCGTTGACCAATTCTATAGATGCATATACATGTCCCATAAACCTTTTATTATATAATATAACACCCGCATGCCGCCTATAGCCTGATGAAACGCGGGCTGGCGACGAGTTCCTGTCGCTGCGGATCGATGATCACGTTCATTTCTTCGAGCGGGATAGCGCCCAGCTTCGGCTCACTGTTCCCGGGCAATATGACGGCGCTGCAATGCGCGGTATGGTCCTTAAACCGGACCACCAGGGGCGCTCCGATTGGGCATTCCAGCATTTTTCCGTTGGCCAGCTCCAGCAGTCTGGTCTCGACGATGGGAAGCTGCAGGTATTCCTGGATGTTTTCGTTGATCGACATCATGAGTGCGCCGGTGTCGACCAGTGCGCTCACCGTTATTTTGCGGACATCGTCTATGTCCATGAGGCTCCGACGTGCGATTCCCATATCTTCTTCGTTGATCAATTCTATATCTACATATATATGTCCCATGCTGTATAATTTCAATAAAAATACAAAAGGCATACTATCGGCGAAATAAATTTCGGCTGTGTTCCACGGTTTCGTTTCACGTGTGGGGTTGGTTCACTGTGGGGATGGTTCGCGAGCGCGGGATGGCTGACATGCGGGGCATGTCTATTCTGCTGCCGGGAGGGTGAAGGTGAAGGTGCTTCCTTTTCCGGGGAGACTTTCGATGTGGAGGGTGCCGCCGTTGCGAACGATGAATTCCTTGCAGAGCATGAGGCCGAGGCCGGTGCCGGCTTCACCTGCGGTACCCTTGGTAGTGTAGAAGTTGTTCAGCTGGATCTTCCCGAGGGCATCCGAAGGAATGCCCATGCCGGTGTCGCGGACGAAGAGGGCGGTACCGGTCTCTGCGGCATGCGATCCCACTTCGATGGAGCCGCCTTCCGGCGTATACTTGATGGCGTTAGATAGCAGGTTGCGGAGGATGAGGTTGACCATATCCTTGTCGGCGAAGGCGACCACGTAGGCGTCGGCTTTGAGGGTCACGCGGATCCGTTTGGCGTCGGCCTGCAGTTTTAACAACCGTGCTACTTCGGTGATGATGCCGGCGACGTCGATGGTCTGCGGGTTCATGGTATCCGCCTGCATCTGGCTTCTTGCCCAGTGCAGTACATTTTCCATGAGGTTGGTAGTATAGGTGAGCTCGCTGACTACTTCGGGAACCATGTCTTTGATCTCCTGCGCCGGCAGGTCATACTGTTCCATATTACGGAAGAGGTTGCGGAGGGCGTAGATGGGAGATTTGAGGTCATGGGCGATGATCGAGAACAGGCGGTTCTTGAAGGCATTGAGCTGGGTGAGCTCGTCGGTCTGCTGGCGGAGCAGGGCGCCGGTCGCGGTGATCTCTTCCTTCTGCTGCAGGATGCTTTGCTGGTAGCCGGTGTTCTCGCGTTTTATGAGGAAGAGGCCGTAGAAGATGAGCACGATGGCCAGCAGCTCATTGAACACATAGAAGGGGAGACTCGCGGTGATCAGTTCGTATGTATAGTGTTTGCACAGGCCGGCGAGTACGAAATAGTTGACCATGGACATGCCCAGGACAAAGAGCATCTGGCTGATATTCTGGATAAAGAAAACCGAGAGGATGCCGTAGAGGATAAAGGATAATTCCACTCCCATATTGATACCCCAGATATAAACGATACCTGTAGTGAGGGGATAGAGGATAAAATAAGCGATCCTCGCCAGGTCATATTTTCGGCGGGCGTTGAGTACCAGGACCAGCACGCTGATGCAGGCGGGTAAGCAAGCGACCAGCCACGCGATCAAAGGAAAATGACGATTGGCGACGACTCCGGCAACTGGGATGAAAAAGCCGGTGACGAGCTGAAAAAAATTAAGCTGGTTGAAGATACCCAGCTTTCTCTTTTCATAATCATCCATGTCTATGGTGAAGCCAATGGCCTTGATGCGTTCGAGTGATTGCGAGGAAGCGGTCCCGGCGGCCTGAAACTTTCCCTGCCAGTCGGCGACCATGCCGGCGGGTTTTACGCGTCCGTGGAAGAACGTAAGCCGTTGCAGTAGGATCTTCATTCAGGTTGGAAATTAAGTGTCTATGGCTGTCGCGAAGGACAAAATAGACAAATAAATCCAGAAAGGCAATAGGCCAATAAAAACAACCGCGGCGGGGTAGAGCGGTGGTGCGGAGGGGCATCAGCGGTTGAGGTGGATGGCCTGCGGGGTCATTGGAATGCCGTTAGATTATCGAAACGAGCAAGCTTTCCCGGGAAGGGAACTATCTTTGCATGGCTTTCGAACAATACATCAATATGACATTTATCGGCAGGACCCGTGACTTGGTTAAGCGAACTTTCGACCGCATCCGCAATGAGAGATTCAAACACAATTTATTGCAGGCCATTCCGTTCTGGATCGCCAGCCTGTTGACGGGGCTGGTGGCCGTGGTATATACCCGTTTGTTTGCCCTGGCCGAAAAGGGCACCGCCTATATTGTGCATTGGCATCTCTGGCTTTTTTTCCTGGTCACGCCGGTTTGTTTTCTGGTCGCCTGGTGGCTGGTAAGGCAATTTGCGCCGTATGCGAGGGGCAGCGGCATTCCGCAGGTCATGGCCTCGATAGAATTAGCGACGCCGAAATACAATGATAGGGTCAATACCCTTCTTAGTCTTAAGGTTCTTTGTATTAAGATATTGTCAAGTCTGGTGATGGCGCTTGGGGGCGGGGTCATCGGCCGGGAGGGGCCTACCATCCAGGTGGCGGGCAGCATCTTCCGGAAGGTAAACGAATGGCTGCCCAGGTGGTGGCCGAAGGTGTCCAAGCGAAATATGATCATGACGGGTGCGGCTGCGGGGTTGGCCGCGGCCTTCAATACGCCGCTGGGGGGGATCGTCTTTGCCGTGGAAGAATTGACAAGGACCCATATTAGTTATTTTAAGACGGCGCTCTTTACGGCGGTGATCATCGCGGGTTTGACGGCCCAGGCCTTTCTGGGGCCCTATCTCTATCTGGGTTATCCCGATGTGAGCGGTCTGTCGGGTACGATCTTCTTTGGGGTAGTGCTGGTAGCGATCCCGGCGGGTATAGCCGGCGCGGGGATGGCCAGGATCATACTCCGGCTGATTGCGTGGAAGGCGACGTTCAAGCTGACGCGGCAGCATGTGCTATATGTGATCGGCTGTGCTTTGATCATTGCGGCGCTTGCCAATTTTGCCGACGAGCGGGTCCTGGGTTCGGGTAAAGAGCTGATGACCACTTCGCTGTTCACCGCCGATAAATACAACTCCTGGTATATGCCGGTGCTGCGGTTTGTGGGGCCGCTGTTCTCGTTTACAACGGGCGCCAGTGGCGGGGTTTTCGCGCCGGCACTCAGTGCGGGGGCGAGCCTTGGCGCCATGCTCTCCGGCTGGCTGCATCTATCTGCCACCAATACCAACCTGATCGTGCTGGCGGGGATGGTCGGTTTCCTTACGGGTGTCACCCGGACCCCTTTTACTTCGGCTATTTTAGTGCTGGAGATGACGGACCGGCACAATGTCATCTTTCACCTGATGCTGGCGGGTATGCTCGCCAGTCTTGCCGCGATGGTGGTCGACCGGCGGTCTTTTTATGATCACCTGAAATATCAATATCTTCGGGAGATCGTAGGCGAGGAGGATGATCTGACGCATCCTCATGAGGAAGTGGAAGTGGAAGAATAACGTTTTTGGATGGACGTAACCTATTTGACGTTTAATTTGTTAAGGAGTAAAATTGATTAATTGAATGCATAAAAGACAATTGGGCCGGTCGGGGCTGAAAGTGGCGCCGCTGGTATTTGGCGGAAATGTTTTTGGGTGGACGATAGATGAAGCTACCTCTTTTCAGTTGCTGGACGCGTTTGTGGCGTCGGGGTTCAATTGCATTGACACGGCGGATGTGTATAGCCGCTGGGCGGCCGGCAACCAGGGGGGTGAGTCGGAGGCGATCATCGGGAAATGGATGAAGCAGCGGGGCAATAGGGGCAAGGTCGTTGTGGCCACGAAGGTAGGGAGTGATATGGGGCAGGGGAAGAATATCAGTAAAAAGTACATTTTGACTGCGGCGGATGATTCGCTGAAGCGGCTGCAAACGGATTATATCGATCTATATCAGACGCATTTCGACGACGGTATCACGCCGGTGGAAGAGACCCTGGAGGCCTATGCGGAGCTTATCCGGGCGGGCAAGGTCAGGGTCATCGGCGCCAGCAATCTGAGTCCGGCGCGATTGAAGGCTTCGCTGGAAGCCAGCGCCAATCACGGGTATCCGCGTTATGAGAGTTTTCAACCGCATTACAACCTGGCGGAACGGGAGGTCTTTGAAAAAGAACTGGAGCCTATCTGTGTAGCAAATGGACTCGGGGTCATCAACTATTGGGCGTTGGCTGCGGGATTTCTTACAGGCAAGTATCGTACGGAGGCCGATCTGAGCAAGAGCCCGCGTGGGGCGGGGGTTAAGAAATACCTGAATCCGCGGGGATTGGGTATTCTGACCGCATTGGATGAGGTATCGGAGCGGTATCATTCCACGCCTGCAAGTGTGGCCATTGCCTGGCTGATCGCGCGGCCGTCAGTGACGGCACCTATTGCCAGCGCGACGAGTATTGGGCAACTGGATTCGTTGGTAGCGGCCACGAAGCTGGAGCTGGATGGCGAAGCTATCAGGCGGCTGGATGCCGCCAGTTCATGGAAATAGGGCGGCGGGAGCAGTCCCCGGCCTACCCTGAGATTGGGGCGGCCAGAGCCGGGGTATAGCCGAACTATTTATTCAGGTATAGTTCGAAGGTGTCGCCGCGGAGACCGAGACGCATGGCTTCCAGGGCAATCACCTCCTGTGGATGGATATTGCCCAGGTTGGCGTTGGCGCCGATGAGTTTCAGGAAATATAGTTGTTGATCTTTTTGGGGTGCTTCCCAGAGGATCTTGGCGGCGGGGATCTTTGTGAGGATCTCCTGGACAAGGCCTTCACGGACTTCGCCGGAATTGCGATAGAGGCCCACCGTTCCTGTTTCGCGTGCTTCCGCGACGATATAGGAGGCGCCGGCGTCCAGTTCGGATTGCATCAACTTAATCCACTGATAAGGTGGGGTAATGTGCTCTCTGTCTTTATCTTTTGACCCTACTTCGCTGAGGACGGTCCCATATTTTGCCAGTTTTTCGATGTAGCGGCATTTTTCTTCATGGGATATATCTATGCTGCCGTCCGACACCTCTATCCAGGAGATATTGTATTCTTTCATCAGTCCGAGGAAATCGTCGAACTGGTTGCGGATGACGTAGGCTTCGAAGAGGAGGCCGCCGAAGTAGACGGGGATACCGGCGTCCTGGAAAAGCTTTATTTTTTCGTGAAGCCCTGCGGAGAGGAGGGGGGTGCCGAAGGCCAGTTTTATAAGGTCAACATGGGGGTGGGCACCGGAGATGAGGTTACGGGCTTCGCCGACGCTGAGGCCTTTGTCGTTGATCATCGTGAGGCCGTATATCCGTGGTCTGCTGGTTCGTTCCGGGATCTGCGTGAGGTTGAAATTCATGCTTGCAAGTTAGGGTGCCTGAGCGAAACGGGCAAAAAGGGACTTGGTAGCAGGGGGATTGATGGATGCCGGCGGGTGGCGCCGGAATGCGGGTCTTCAATCGATTGCATAGAATACCCACAAACGTTAACATTTGTGGAATTTCCGTATCTTACATGGAAATAACTTGCTATATGGCGCACATGGATGCGAAACGTGCGGAAAAGATCTCCAAAGCTCTTTCCGACCCCACCCGACTCAAAATCCTGAGCCAGATCCAAAAAAAGCATGACTGGTTGTACTGCGTGGACCTATACGAGGAGATCCACCTTGCACAACCCTCCATTTGCCATCACCTCAAGCAGCTCACCGAGACCTCCATCATCCTGCCCGAAAAAGAAGGGCGGAATATCAAATACACCATGAACAATGAGGTCATCGATGACTTCATCGGTTTTTTACAAGGACTGAAGAAATAAATTGTTCGCTGCACGGCGCCGCGTGAATTTCCGCTGCACGTTTTCGGCGAATGCCGGGAAAAGGGCGGTGAAAGGGGGAAAAAAACCCATCGAAATATTTCAATGTTTAGTATCTTTGTATTGTCGCTGGGATAGACAAGTATCGCGGCGACGAGGATTCAAGCCAGGGCGGATGCCCTTTTTTAGACCAGGCGGATGCCTCTTTTTTAGACCAGGCGGATGCCTCTTTTTTGAACCAGGGCGGATGCCCTTTTTTTGGAATAGATAGATCGAAGAATTTAAATGTTTAATCAAAAGCCTGTTTGTTATGAATCAATTTTGTCTGAACTGCGAAGACACTTTCTCTTCGCCCTTGTTGAAAGAGAGGAATAAGAGCCTTGGTCGTAATTTCCTCTATACCGTGCTGGTGTTCGCTGCGTTGTGCGCGATCTCCTATTTGATGGCCGGCTAGTATTTTAATCATTTCGTAATCTGGGCCTGGGCATTCTGCATTAGATTTGCCTATGCCTGATAACAGAAGAGAATTTTTAAAGAAAGCCGCCCTGCTCACGGGCTCCGTCAGCGTCTCCACCTTCTTACCCGCATCCATCCAGCGCGCGCTGGCTATCAACCCTATTGAAGGCAGCACCTGGCGTGATGCCGAACATGTGGTCATCCTCATGCAGGAGAACCGCTCGTTCGATCACACGCTGGGTCACCTTCGCGGGGTCCGGGGTTATAACGACCCCCGGGCCATTCATCTCACCAATGGCAACCTGGTGTGGCTGCAAACCAATGCAGAAGGGGAGACCTATGCCCCTTTCCGTCTGGACATCAAGAATACCAAGTCGACCTGGATGCACTCGTTGCCGCATTCCTGGGCCAACCAGGTGAATGCCCGAAACGATGGCAAACACGATCAGTGGCTGAATGTGAAGCGTAACAGCATCGCCGAATATTCGCATATCCCTCAGACCATGGGTTTTCATATTCGTGAGGACCTGCCTTTTTATTATGCCATGGCCGATGCCTTCACGGTCTGCGACCAGAACTTCTGCTCGTCGCTGACGGGCACGAATCCAAACAGATTGTATTTCTGGACGGGTACGGTGCGTCCGGAGCAGCATGAAAATTCGCGGGCCCATGTGTGGAACGACGATATGGACTATGGGACCCTGAACTGGACAACCTTTCCTGAGCGGCTGGAGGAGCATGGTGTCTCCTGGAAGTGTTACCAGAACGAGATGAGCATCGATACCGGCTTCCGGGGTGAGGAAGATCCCTGGCTGTCCAATTTCCAGGACAACCCGCTGGAGTTCTTTACCCAATATAATATTCACCTGTATCCCCTGCATATAGCCGAGCTGAAAAAACAACAGGCGAAGCTGCAGGATGAGATCGACGCGCTGCAGAAGCAGATCGCCGGTTTGCCTGCGGGCGATGCGCATATCGATCATCTGCAGAAGGACCTGCATCAGAAGACGGCAGACCTGGAAAATATAACAAAACAGCCGGCGTTCTCAACGGGTCAGCAATTAGCCGACCTGCCGCCCCGGGCGCAGGCCCTGCACCGGAAGGCTTTTGACACCAATACGGGCGATCCGCACTACAGGTCGCTGGAAGAGTTGGTCTATCGTGACAATGAGACGGAGCGGTCGATGAAGGCGCCCAAGGGGGATGTGTTGTATCAGTTCCGCAAAGACGTGGAGTCGGGTAATCTGCCGACCGTCAGCTGGCTTTCGGCGCCGGAGAATTTTTCCGACCATCCTACCGCACCCTGGTATGGCGCCTGGTATGTGAGCGAGGCCCTGGATATCCTCACGCAGAATCCCGAGGTCTGGAAGAAGACCATCTTTATATTGGCCTACGACGAGAATGATGGCTATTACGACCATGTGCCGCCTTTCACGGCGCCGCATCCGCATAAAGAGGGGACGGGAAAAGTTTCCGCGGGTATCGATACCCGTGTTGATTATGTAACGATGGAACAGGCGCTGGAGCGGAAAGGATTTCCGGAGCCCTTTTTAAAAGAGTGTTCGATCGGTCTCGGATTTCGCGTACCACTCGTCATCGCTTCGCCCTGGACGCGCGGCGGCTGGGTGAACTCACAGGTCTTCGATCATACGTCGACGTTGCAGTTCCTGGAGAAGTTTCTGTCCCTGAAGACCGGTATGGCCGTTAAAGAAGAAAACATCTCCGACTGGCGTCGGATGGTAAGCGGGGATCTGACCTCGGTGTTCCGGCCTTATAAAGGTGAGGCGATCAAGCAGCCGGAGTTCCTGCCCAAGGATGCCTTTTTAGAGAGCATCCACAAGGCCAAGTTCAAGAAGTTGCCAGATGCCTTTAAGGCTCTGACTACTGAGGAGATCGCGGCATTCAATAAGGGGCCGCACGCTTCGCCTTACGGCATCCGGCAGGAGCCGGGCACTCGGCCGTCCTGCGCATTACCCTACTGCATGAAAGCGGAAGGCCGGTTGAGCGACGACAAACATAATTTCGAACTCAGTTTTGTGAATGACGATTCGGTTTTCGGCGCGTCTACGGCGGGTGCGCCTTTCAACGTTTATGCGCCCGGAGTCTATGCCGCAGCCGGCCAGGGAGAGATGATGGAAGCAGTGCGTACCTGGGCATATGGTGTCAAGCCCGGCGACCGGCTTGCCGATTCGTTTCCGCTGAGGGATTTCGATTACCGCCGCTATCATCTGCGGGTATATGGCCCGAACGGATTCTACCGGGAGTTCAAGGGCGATGTCAACGACCCTGCCGTCGGTATTGCTTTCGACTATGAACGTGCCAAAGCCGGGGAGAATGTGTTGAGCGGAAAGGGTGAATTGCACCTGGCCAACAATGGCACAGCTGCCTGTACGGTAGATATCGTGGATCATTCTTACGGGGCAACCTTTCCATCCAGGACGCTCGCAGCCGGAGAAACCGCGATTGTAGTGCTGCCATTGGAGAAGGGTCAGGGCTGGTATGATGTGGGGGTGCGGGTAAAGGGTATAGAAGGGTTCGAGAAACGCTATGCGGGCAGGATAGAAACGGGAAGGGATGGTGTGAGTGATCCTGCAATGGCCTGACCCTATTTCGTGTTTTCGTACGAGTGCTGTATCGTAATAGGACAGTACTGAGGTGTACGCCATACATAACTTGTTGGCGAACACCTTTTTAGTTGTTTGGCATCCCATTGGCGTTTTTTTGGTCGTACCTATATTCCGGATATGCTCTATAATTATTTCAAGATAGCGTGGCGCAACCTGATGAAGCGGAAGATGTTCTCTTTTATCAATATTTTCGGATTGGCCACGGGGCTCACCTGCTGCATGCTCATCAGCATTTATCTGCGATATGAGTGGAGCTATGACAGCTATCAGAAGGATGTCAGGAACATGTACCAGGTGGCGACAGAGTTCAGGATCGCAACGGGTAAGAACTTTACGCTGGCGGCGACGCCGGCGCCGATGGCTGCTGCGGTCCAGCGGGACTTTCCCGAGGTAAAGGAGTCGACGCGGCTTTTGCAGATGGCGATCTATGAGGACAAGGCGATGCTGCAATATACCGTCCCCGGGGCCGCGCCGATCTCTTTTTATGAAGACAGGGGCTTTCTGGCGGACAGCAATTTCTTTCGTTTTTTTACCTACTCGTTTATAGAGGGCGACCCGGCCACGGCGCTTGTGCCGCCTGCTACCATCGTCATCAACGAGGAGATCGCGCACAAGCTTTTCGGCAACAGTCCTGCACTTGGGAAGACCATCCGGGTGAGCAGCGGCACTGACGGGGATCACGTCTTTGCCGTCACGGGTGTTTTCCGGCCCATCGATGCGCCATCTCATATCGACGCCAACTTCTTCCTGAGCATGAATGGCGGCGACATGGAAGATCAGATAAAGCGGTCTGCACAGGATTTTACCACCAACAATATGTTTGTCACTTACCTGCGGCTGCAGCCAGGGACCAGCCCCGCGGCCGTCGAGGCGAAATTCCCGGCATTTTTGGATAAGTACGCCGGTGAGACGCTTAAGGTTTTGGGCGTGGAGAAGAGGCAGTTCCTGGTTCCCGTCAGGGACATACACCTTCGTGCCGATCTGCCGGGTAATATCACGACGCCGGCCAGCAAGACCTCGTTGTACATTTTGGCCTCCATCGCCGTATTTACGTTGCTGATCGCGTGTATCAATTTTATGAACCTGGCCACGGCGAGGTCCGCCAAGCGGTCTTCGGAGGTAGGTGTCCGTAAGGTATTGGGAGCGGTTAAGGGTTCGCTGATCGTTCAGTTCCTGGGTGAATCGGTATTGATGAGCGTATTTTCCTTTTTGCTGGCCTGGATGTTTACCATCATGCTGCTGCCGGCCTTTTGCGAGATCACCGGGCGGGACATGAGCCTCCGCCTGCCGGATCATTTGCCGTTACTGGCGGGATTCCTTGGGCTGGCGGTGTTCGCGGGGCTGCTGGCAGGCGTTTACCCGGCCTTTTATCTCTCTTCTTTCCAGCCGGCCAAGGTGCTGAAGGGAAAATTTTCCAACAATCTTGCGGCCATCTCTCTGCGAAAGGGGCTGGTGGTCTTTCAATTCATGATCTCGGTGACGCTTATCGTGTCGACGGTGGTGATCAACGATCAGATGCACTTTTTGCGTACGCAGGATCTGGGTTTCGACAAAACGGCGCAGATCGTGGTGCCGCTGCAGGGATCGCTGGCGAAAGCAAGATCGGCTGTCCTCGAGGACGAGTTCCGGAGTATTGGTCAGGTGATCGACGCTGGCATCGGCAGTTACTATCCCGGATTGGTGAATCCTTCTGATAATACCCTGTACAGGGATGGGCAGAGTCCGAAAGAAGGGCAGCGGACGAGGTTTAATGATGTAGACTATAATTATTTATCGACGATGGGGATCAAGCCCGTGGCCGGGCGGATATTTTCGAAAACGTTTCCGGGAGATACGGCGGCGCGCATCGTGCTGAACGAGAGCGCTGTCAGTGCGCTGGGTTTTGCCAGGCCGGAGGCCGCTATCGGTATGAAGGTAAACAGCGACTTCAGGATGAAGACCACGAAATGGCTGATCGTAGGCGTTGTGAAGGATTTTCATTTTCAAGACCTGCATGAACCGATCGCGCCTTATGGGTTTATGCTGTCGCCGGGCGGCGGCAGGTATATGATCGTGCATGCGCGACCCGGGGCGCCGGCACCCCTGCTGGCTTCGCTGGAGACGGCCTGGAAAAAGGTCGATCCCAATGAGCCTTTTGAATATTCGTTTTTGGATGAAGATTTTCAGAAGAATTATGTCGCCGAAGAACGCCTGAGCGAGTTGATCCGTTATTTCACGCTGATGGCCATTCTCATCTCCTGCCTGGGCCTCTTTGGGCTGGCCAGTTTCAGCGCGGAACAGCGGGTCCGCGAGATCGGCATCCGGAAAGTATTGGGCGCGAGTGTCGGAAGCATCGTATTGATGCTAAGCAAGGATTTTTTGAAATTGGTTTGTCTCGCCATGCTGATCGCCTCGCCGCTGGCCTGGCTGATCATGCACCAGTGGCTGGATGATTTTGCTTATAAGACGCCGATCTCCTGGATGGTGTTTCTTTTTACTTTTGTGATTACACTTTCTATTACTTTAGCGACGATTGGCTTTCATGCAATTCGGGCTGGATTGGCGAACCCGGTGAAAAGCTTGAAAACGGACTAGGGCCTTAGTTCTTTTGTTTTTTGGCGTCTTCGGCGTCCTGTTTCTTTTTGGCGTCTTCGTCTTCCTGCTTTTTCTTCTCCTTTTCTTTCTTCTTGAAGAAACCGCGGAGCAGGAAATTATGCTGGGCCGCCTCCATGTTCTCGTCCAGCTTATGGGTGCTGGAGTTCAGATTTCTCATCGTGGAACTGATGTTGGACGAAAGGGTGGTGTCGTGGAGCAATTTCCCGAGGGCGCCCTTGCCGTTGGTGATGCGGCTGGAGATATCGGCCAGATTGCTGGTGATGATGGCGGCATTGTCGGCGGAGGTCTTGAGGCTGGCCATGATGGCGTCGGTTTCGATCGGCTGGTGCGAACCCAGGGAGTCGCCGTCGGCAACGACGGGGGTGGTGGGTGTTCCGGCCGTGATGACGATGACCTTATCCCCCATCAATCCATCGGAGCCGATACTGGCTTTTGCGTCTTTTTTGATGAACTTCTGCACCTTTCGCTGAATGATCATGTCTACTTGTACGGTGGTATCGGTGACGAGGTCGATGCCATTCACCGTGCCCACGTCGATCCCGCCGAGACGTACATTGCTGCCCAGTTTCAGGCCACTGACGGAATTGAATTGTGCGGAGATGTGCAGGACGGAGCCGAATTTATTTCTTTCCTTTCCTATATAATAGATGGCGGCTACGGCGATCACCAGTGCGGCGATCGCGAAGAGCCCCAGTTTCCATTTATAATTTTTTTCTTTTGGCATAGCTTTCTTTTTTTAGGTCAGTATCAATTAAAAAATGTTTTTATCCATTCATCGTCGGAGCGTTCGAGATCGGCGTAGCTGCCTTCGGCGTAGACGATCCCGTCCTTCATCATGATGATGCGGTCGGCGGTCATTTTTGCGCAGGCCATATCGTGGGTGATGGTGATGGAGGAGATATTGTATTTCTTTTTCATCTGGCAAATGAGCTCACTGATCTCTTTGGCGGTGCCGGTGTCAAGACCCGTGGTGGGCTCGTCATAGAGCATGATCTCGGGTCTTAAGATCAGGGTGCGGGCCAGGCCAATGCGTTTGCTCTGGCCGCCGGAGAGTTTCGAAGGCATCTGATCGATAGAATCTGCGAGCCCCACGTCGTCCAGCATTTCCATGATGAGGGCGTCCTTTTCTTCCTGCGGCATCTTTTTTTTGTGCTGGCGCAAGGGGAAGGCGAGGTTTTCCCGTACGCTCATGGAATCGTAGAGGGCGGCATTCTGGAAAAGGAAGCCGACTTTTATGCGGAGGGCATTCATTTCTGCGTACCTGAGGTGGCCGATCTGCTGGCCGTAGATATCTATTTCTCCTTCGTCGGGCCATTCCAAGCCTACGAGGCATTTGATGAGCACCGATTTTCCCGTTCCGGACTTGCCGAGGATGACGAGGTTTTCGCCTTTATTGACATGCAGCTCCACGCCCCGAAGTACTTCGTGGTCGCCGAAGGCCTTGCGCAGCCCGGTGATAGTGATCACGGGTTTTTCTTTTTCGGCGGCAAGAGCGGCCGCTTCGTCGGGTTGGACGTTGGTATCTGCCGTCGGCTCGGGATCGGCCACGGGTTCGCAGGTATCGGTCTCGTGGTCGTCGCCCGATCCGTTGGCATCGGTCTCGTTTGGATCCGTCACCTGCTGGGCGTTGTCCATCAGATCCTCGCGATCGGTCTCGCTTATTGCCGTTTCGGGGGCGGGGATGTTATCGTTCTCTTTTTTCATATGGTTATAATAGGTCGGTGATCTGGGCCGCCAGCATATCGATGATAAATACTGCCAGGGAAGAGGCGACCACGGCGCTATTCGCTGCGATGCCTACGCTTTCCGTTCCGCGGCGGGCGCGAAACCCTTTATAGCAGCCGATGATGCCGATCACATAGCCGAAAAAGAAGGTCTTTATGATCGCGGGGAAGATATCGATGAACTCCAGGTGTACCATAGCCGCCTGAAAAAAATGCTGCATGGACATGCTGTCATGGATATTCATGGCCAGATATGCGCCAACAAAGGAAACGAGGTCCGCAAAAATTGCCAGCAACGGGACCATCAGGGTCGTTGCGATCGTTCTCGTGACCACGAGGTAGTGAAAGGGGTTGATGGCGGAGACCTCCATGGCATCTATCTGTTCGCTCACGCGCATCGAGCCCAACTCGGCGCCCATCCGCGACCCTATTTTTCCGCAACAGATGATGGCGGTGATCACGGGGCCGATCTCCCTGACAACGGAGACGGACACCATACCGGGGATCAACGAGATAGCGCCGAAGGCTGCCATGGAGGGCCGCGTCTGGATGGTGAGTACTGCCCCCATGATAAAGGAGGTGAGCCCGATGAGAAAGGTCGACTTGTAACCGACGAGATAACATTGGTAAAGGATCTCACGCCCCTCGTACGGCGGTTTTACTGCTTCCCGGAAGAAACGCAGCATAAAAGCCGTGAGATCGCCGGCACGATAGAAATAGTCTTTCCATTGGCTTCTCTTCTCGCGGACGCGGAGTTTTGTTCTATGGTATCGGCTAAGGATGGGTTGCATAATCAGGATGTCATTGACTGTAGTAAGTTCAATTATCAATCCAAACCGCGGCGGTGGCCTCCGGCGTCCCCTTTGCGGGCAAAAAGCCCGAATTAAGACGGGGCTGCCTTGTCGCCGAAATCTGGCATACCTTTAGGAAGAAAAAATTGTGGAAATAGTTCCACATTCCCAACACTAAGCGCATAAGGTTTATGCCTTACATTTGAAAAGTATGATACTTATTGTCGATGACAAGCCTGAGAACATCTTTTCACTGAAGACTATTTTGGAAATGCATTCATTTCCAACCGATACGGCGCTGAGCGGTGAGGAAGCCCTGAAGAAGATACTTCGGCAATCCTATGCCCTGATCATCCTGGACGTGCAGATGCCGGGCATGGATGGGTTCGAGGTGGCTGAAGCGATCAGCGGATATAGTAAGGCCCGGGATATCCCTATTCTTTTCCTTTCCGCCGCGAGTACCGATAAAAAATTCATTACCAAGGGGTATAGTTCGGGCGGTATGGACTACATAACCAAACCGATCGACCCCGATATTCTGTTGCTGAAGGTGAAGACCTTTTACCGGCTCTACGAGCAGAACCGGGAGTTGAATCGGATCCAGGCCAGCCTCCGCAGTGAAATAGAATTCAGGAAGAAGGTGGAAGGTGAGCTGCAGGAGCGGGCCGGCGAGTTGCGTTCGATCCTGGAGTCGATCCCGCAGATCGCGTTTACCACCAACGCCGACGGCAAGATAGAATTTGTGAACGAACAGTGGCTGAACTATGCGCCGTCCAAGCAGGAGTTCCCGCTTACGCATCCCGACGATGCCGATCTGGCGAGGCAATGGGAAAGGACGGTTGCTTCGGGAGAGGCCCTGCAGCTGGAGGTGCGGGTGCGCCGGATAGATTCCGAAGATTACCGGTTCCACCTGCTGCGGGCGATACCTATCAGGGAGGGGGACACCATCACGAAATGGGTGGGGACCTTTACCGATATCGAAGACCAGAAGGAGGCGGTCAAGCGGAAAGACGAGTTCATCAGCATCGCCAGTCATGAGCTGAAGACGCCGCTGACGACGATCAAGGCCTATGTGCAGCTGCTGGACCGGAGCATCAGTGCCGAGGAACCGACCCGGATGTATGTGGAGCGTGCCCTGGTGCAGGTAAAGAAACTGGACAACCTGATCGTGGACCTGCTCGACCTGTCGAAGATCGAGAGCGGGAAGCTCAAATTCAATAAGAAGCCCTTTTCCTTTGAGTCTGTGCTTTCGGATGCGGTGGAGATGATCCGGCAGACCTATCCCGCGTATACCATCGTGAGAAAGGGGACGGCGGATGTGGAGCTCTACGGGGACGAAACGAGGATCGAGCAGGTGATCATCAATTATCTCACGAATGCCGTGAAATATTCCCCGGATCACAAAGAAGTGCAGATCGAGGCGGGTGTGCAACCCGGCGGGCAGGTATACGTGCGCGTGAAAGACTATGGCATCGGCATCCGCAAGGACCATCAATCGGATATTTTCAGCAAGTTCTACCGGGTCGAAGAATCGGCCGACCGGTTTCAGGGCCTGGGTATCGGTTTGTATATCTGTGCAGAGATCATCCGGCGTCATGAAGGGCAATATGGCGTGGAAAGCGAACCGGGCCAGGGCTCGACTTTTTATTTTACCGTTCCGGTGCAACCCGTTTCAACACTAAACCAATAGAAAAGACAACCCCGCCATGAACATTGTTACTAGACCCGGGCTGCTGCGTAACCTTCAGGTCGGGTTCGGACTTTCCCTGCTTATTCTTATCATTACTTCCGTTGCCAGTTATAGCAGTATCCACAACCTGCTCGACAGCTCCCAATGGGTGGATCACACCGACTCGGTGATCATCAGGATCGACCGGGTGCAATCCCTGTTCCGGAATGCCGAGTCGGGGCAGCGGGGTTACCTGCTTACGGGTGATACTACCTATCTGCGAGCGCTCAACGGGGCTGAGGAGGGGATCAACATTTTGGTTGACAGTCTTGACGAGATGACGGCCGATAACCCCAGGCAGGAGGCCAATGTTACAAAACTGCGAGAGGTATATTCCATTCCGTTGCAACTATTGGAGCGCATGGTCGAGCAGAAGACCTCGGATAATATCTTTAATCTCCGGGATATCGACAGAGGGCGCGACTCCATGCGGGTTGTACGGCAGATCTTGCAGCAGATGACGGATGAGGAGCATCGCCTGATGGCCGATCGGGTTTTTTCGGTCAGGCGATATTCAATGTATACGCCGGTGCTGATCATCGCTGCGGCGCTGTTGTCGGTGCTGATCACGCTGTTCTTTTATAGCCGGGTGCACCGGGACTTCCTGGAGCGGCAACAATTGTACAATGAACTACAGCAAAAGGATGCCGGGATCAGGCGGCGGATCGACATTATCAGTAGTCTTGCCGATCAGATCTCCGCCGGACAGTACCAGACCAGGGTGTCGGATGAGGAGAAGGACAATCTGGGGGTATTGGGCGGCTCGTTGAACAAAATGGCCGAATCGCTGGATTATTCCTTCGGGCTATTGTCGGATAAGGAGTGGTTGCAGGCGGGTATTGCGCGGCTCAACGAGCAGATGGTTGGGGAAACGGACATGAAAGCGTTGCTGAATAAGGTGATCAGGCATATTGCCGAATATAGCGGGAGTGTGGTGGGTGCGCTCTATGTCAAGGACCCCATAACCGGAACGCTCAATCTTGGCGGAAGCTATGCGTTGGCGGATGGGGACAGGGTTTCGATAAAACCCGGCGAGGGTCTTGCAGGCCAGGTTGCGCTGGATGGCAAGCGGAAGATGCTGACCGATATCCAGCCCGGTGACTGGGTGGTGAGCCTTTCAAGTGGAGAGCTGAGGCCGCGGGCGATCGCTGCCTTTCCCATACTTTTCGAAAATAAGGTAAGCGGTGTTATAGAAGTGGGCACATTGGAAGGCTATAGCAACCGGGTGCGGGAATTCTTTTCCAGCATCGGGGAGGGAGTCGGTACGGCGGTCCACAGCATCGAGAGCCGGCTTAGGCTGCAGGAATTGTTGGAAGAGACGCAGGCGCAGACCGAAGAGCTGCAATCGCAACACAGTGAGCTGGAGAGTCTGAACCTGGAACTGGAGGTGCAAGCCGAGAAATTGCAGGTTTCGGAAGAAGAATTGAAAGTGCAACAGGAAGAATTGATGCAAACCAACCAGGAGCTCGAAGAACGGAGCAGGGCGCTGGAAGAAAAGAATCAGCTGATCCTGATCCGCAATCTGGACATCCAGAAGAAGGCGGAGGAATTGGCGTTAACGACCAAGTACAAGTCCGAATTCATGGCCAATATGTCGCATGAACTGCGGACGCCGCTGAACTCGATCCTGTTGTTGTCGCGGTTATTGGCGGAGAACAGCGGGAAGAATTTATCCGGGGAACAGACGGAATATGCGCGGGTCATCCAGAACAGCGGTCAGGGTCTTTTGCAGCTGATAGATGAGATCCTGGATTTGAGCAGGATCGAGTCGGGAAAACTGCAGCTCGAAGCGGGGCTTGTTCCCGTGGAAGAGGTATTGAATGATATGAAAATGCTTTTTGGGCCGCTCGCGAAGGATAAGAACCTGGACCTGCACATCATGATGGACGAGGGGGTGCCGGCGCAGTTGGAGACCGATAAGATGCGCTTGGAGCAGATCATAAAGAACCTGCTGTCGAATGCGCTGAAGTTTACGGGCAAGGGCTCCGTCACGCTGCAGGTGCGGCCGTCAGGCACAAAGAAGAATTTTCTTGAATTCATCGTTAAAGATACTGGCATCGGCATACCCGAAGACAAGCACAAGCTGATCTTTGAGGCTTTTCAACAGGCTGATGGGTCGACGCGGCGTAAATATGGCGGAACCGGCCTGGGGCTGTCCATCAGCCGGGAGCTGAGCAGACTGCTGGGCGGTGAGATCTGGCTGGAGAGCAAGCCGGAAGAGGGATCGGTGTTTACGGTGAGCGTTCCGCAGTTTAAGATGGAGGAGGAGGCTTTGGCGCCAGAGCCGGTTTCGCCGGATGGGCCGAGGGTGGTCGCCGGTCATACCCGGAAGGGACATGCCGACGTGCTTACTTTGTCGGAGGCGCCGGCGGAAATCCCCGATGACCGGGCTGACCTGCAGGCGGGGGACAAGGTGCTGCTGATCGTGGAGGATGATATCTTTTTTGCCCAGAGTCTATTGGACTTCAGCAGGAAGAAGGGGTATAAGGGCGTGGTGGCCGTGAGCGGTGATGCGGCTATCCGGATGGCGCGACAATACCGGCCGATGGGTATCCTGCTGGATATCCAATTACCAGTGAAGAATGGCTGGGAGGTCATGGAAGAACTAAAGAAAGATTCCCAGACCCGGCCTATCCCGGTGCATATCATTTCTTCGTTTGAGGCGAAGAACGAGAGCCTGAAGAAAGGCGCCGTTAACTTTATGTCCAAGCCGATGGCTTTTGAGAATATGGACAATGTGTTTGAGAAGATCGAGTCGTTATTGAACAAGAGTGTCCGGAAGGTCGTCATTGTCGAGGACGACATGCGGCATGCGCAGGCGCTGGCGTACTTTCTGAGTACGCATGCCTTGCGGATAGAGATCGCCGCTACGATAGCCCAGAGCGCTGATATGCTTAAGGAGGAAGGGGTGCAGGGGGTGATCCTGAGCCGTGAGCCGGGGAAGGAGGAGCTGGATACGCTGGAGATGATCCGGCAGAATCCCGCCTATGAGAACATACCGGTCATCGTGTTCACGGGTATGAATATCTCCAAGGCCGAGGAGGCCCGGCTGCGGCAATATGCGGACAGCATCGTGGTGAAGACGGCACATTCCTACCAGCGGGTATTGGATGAGGTCTCTCTTTTCCTGCATGTGGTAGGCGAAGGGCGGGACCGGGATACGGCCAGCACCATGGGAAGGTTGGGGTCCCTGGGCGAAGTGCTGACAAACAGGGTCGTGCTGGTGGCCGATGACGATGTCCGGAACATCTTCTCCCTCACCAAGGCCCTGGAGCAACACAAGATGAAGGTTTTGACGGCCATGGATGGGAAGGAGGCGCTGGCCATGGCCGAAGAGGGGCCGGTGGATATTGTCCTGATGGATATGATGATGCCGGAGATGGATGGGTTTGAAGCCATTACCCGTATCCGGCGGAACCCGCGGCTCCGGCACCTGCCCATCATCGCGGTGACGGCCAAGGCCATGGCGGGTGACCGGGAGCGTTGTATCCAGGCAGGGGCTTCTGACTATATATCCAAACCGGTGGATATCGATCAGCTGCTGTCCCTTTTGCGCATCTGGCTTTACGAGAAATAACATGGAGATCAATCCAATACAATACGAAGACCTGGAGCTGTTGCTGAACGACCTCAATACGAGGTACGGCTATGATTTTACCGAATACAGCAAGGCTTCGCTATTACGGCGGGTGCAGCGGTTGTTCACGCTGGATAAATTCCCCAGTTTTGCGGAGTTTCGGTACAGGCTGCAACATGACAGCCCGTATTTCAGAAGATTCGTGGAGGAGATCACGGTCAATGTCACGGAGATGCTCCGCGATCCGGGGTTTTACAAGACCTTGCGGACGACTATCCTGCCGATATTGGCAACCTATCCCTTTATCCGCATCTGGCATGCGGGATGTTCTACGGGTGAAGAGGTGTATTCCATGGCTATCCTGCTGAAGGAGGCGGGGCTGCTGCACAAGGCCCTGTTGTACGGGACGGACATCAATCCGCAGGTGATCGAGAAAGCCCGTAAGGGCATCTTTCCCGTGACCCAGATGCAGAAATATTCGGAGAACTATATCCAATCGGGTGGGGTCCAGGATTTCTCGATATACTATACGGCGAATTACCATTTGGCCAAGTTTGATTCTTCGCTGACGGGGAAGATGATCTTTTCGACGCATAACCTGGTCTCGGATTTCAGTTTTAACGAGTTCCAGCTCATTTTATGCCGGAATGTATTGATCTATTTTGAGCGGGAGTTGCAGGCGAAGGTGTTCAATCTTTTTGACTACAGTCTGGAAAACTTTGGCTACCTGGCGTTGGGCAGTAAGGAGTCGCTGCGATTCTCACCGATTGCGGACCGTTACCGGCAGGTGGGCCGGGAAAAGATCTGGAGGAAGGTGTATGAGGCAGGATAAGCTTGTGCTGATCGCCGGGTCTGCGGGGAGTCTGCAGGTCATTCTTGCTGTACTGACGGCAATGGGGAGGGAATTTCCCATCCCTGTGTTAGTGGTGTTACACAGGAACAACGTGTTCGAGTCCTCGCTGGAAGAGCTGATGTCAATCCGAACTAATTTGGTGATCAAGGAAGTGGAGGAAAAAGAGCGGGTCCTGCCGGGTGTGGTCTACCTGTGTCCGGCGGACTATCATGTCTTAGTCGAAAAAGACTTTACGTTCTCGTTGGATTATTCGGAGCGGGTGAATTATAGCCGGCCGAGCATCGACGTTACGATGTGTTCGGCGGCTGATGTATATGGTGCGGGTCTTATCGCCCTGTTGCTGTCGGGCGGCAATGCGGATGGATCGGACGGCCTGATCTACGTTCAAAGTAAAGGCGGTCTTACCGTGGTACAGTCCCCGGAGACCGCCGAAGTGCCATATATGCCCCAGCAGGCGATCCTCAGGATGACGGTGGATCTTGTGGTGCCGACGGAGGAGTTGCCCGGGTTGATGAAGGGGTTTGGACGTCCGGCACCGCCGTCCGCCGGCGACTCGGCTTCAGACAGGTTTACAGATAGCTGAGCCATGGTTTTTCGGCCTGGTGCCGGCGTTTATAGTTGTCGAATCGTTTGCACAGGGGGTAGAGGGCGACGACGACGATGATCCACATCAGATATACGACGGGGAGGCCAAAGCCGTATCCTCTGAGTTGGGGGTTGGCGGTCACCCAATTGGTGAGACCGGTCATCTGTGACGCGGGGTGGCCCTGTGTCATGCTGGCGATGAGGGCCAGGGCATGGAGAAGGTAGATATGGATCAGGTAATAAAAGAACGGGACGCGGCCGAAGACGGTTATTTTGCCTGTGAGGCTGTTGAGTGGTTGCTCCGTGAGCGACAGGAAGACGAGGGCCGGTCCGATGGTCATCAGGATATAGAGCAGGGAGGGTGGGTATTTGGTGACGTTGAAGAAGGACATGATGGTGAAGACGGTGTTCTTTTGGACGCTCCAGGGGTTAGGGTCGCCGTAGTGGTTGATGGCACGGATGAGGATAAAGCCGGCGATGAAGGCGAGGCCCAGGCGGAGGAGTATTTTTTTCCGGCGGGCGGCGTCGATGTCGGGTGCGTATAGACGGCCGAGGTAGTGGCCGAAGGTGATGAGGCCGACCCAGGGCAGGATCGGGTAGCCGATGACGAAGGAGAGGTTTGGATAGCTGAAGGCGTGGAACTCATGGAGGAAGGACCAGCCGACGGCGGGGAGTCCGTTGCCGGCGACATGCATACCGTCGAGCAGGTTATGGCCGGCGAGGAGGGCGACCGCTATGGCGAGCTGTCCGTTTCGGGGCAGATGGATGATAGCGGAGAGGGCGATCATCGATATGCCGAAGGCCCAGATGACCTGCAGGATATAGAAGGTAAAATGGGCGTTGAAGGTCCAGCCTACTGTTACGACGAATAGTTCTATAAAAATGAGCCAGATGCCGCGGGTGAGCAGGAAGAAGGATTCGGCTTTCTGGCCTTTTTTGAGGCCGTAGAGAAAGGCCGATGAGCCTGCGAGGAACATGAAGATGGGCGCGCAGAAGTGGGTGATCCAGCGGGTGAAAAAAAGGGCCGGATAGGTATGGGTCATGTCGGTTGGATCAAAGAGGTAGGCGTCGCGGTTGAAATAGTCGCGGCTGTGGTCGAGTGCCATGATGATCATGACGATGCCACGAAGGAGGTCGATGGATTCGATGCGCCGGGGGCGGTTAGCTGTCGATGGAGCTGTGATCCGTTGTGTGAGGGGCGATGTTGCCGAAACTAGTGTAGACATGGGTGTTGTTTAGCACCGTAAAGTTGCTACGATGCCGCGACAATGTGGCCTACCAGTTTTAAGAATGTGGATAGTCCAGTTATTTAGCTTGTTCGACGCCCTGGCTGATGGCCATTTGGACGATGCCTTCCAATTCAGTAATGTCGAATGGTTTTTGGAGGAAGTAGTCTGCGCGTGCTTCGCGGGCGAGTTGGGTGACGTTGCTGTTGGCGCTGAAGAATATGACGGGGATACCCTGTGTGTCGGGGTCGAGTTTTAAGAGGCGGGTGGCTTCGATGCCGCCGGGGCCGGGTATCCAGTTGTCCATGAGGATGACGTCGGGCCGGTAGTTGCGAACCTGGCTGACTACCTGGCTACTGTTGTTGAGGGTTTGTACGTCGAACCCCTTTTTCTTCAGTACGATGGTGCAGATCTGCAGTATATCAATGTCGTCGTCCAGTATGAGTACCCGTTTATTCATATTTGGTCCTTATACAAATATCTGCTTAAAATACTGTGCCAACAATGGACAGCCTGGAATTTATTGCGGGGTAGGTGGCATAAAAAGGGGTTTGAGGGTATACCAGCCGAGCGCCGGGAAGAAATGCATGGGGATAACCATACCCGGAAAGAGTTCGGGGGTTTCGATCGTCAGGGGTAGTTTAAAGCCGATGGGCAGGAGCAGGCTGGCGAAGCTCACGATAGTGAAGAGCAGGTTGAAGACGATCTCTCCTTTTCCTTTCAGCAATTTGAGGAAAGCCGTGTAGCCGATGGCTGCCAGTACGCCGCCGAAGAGGCTGGAGGACAGGATGCGGATCGTAGAAGCGACTTTTGAGAAGTCGGCTTCGTTTATTTTGAAGTAGAGTCGGGCGTATAGGAGTCCGGCGATGCCTGCCAGTACGCCGGAGACGACGCCCAGTACGAGTGCTTTTTTGAACATAGTGAGTTGGTTATTTGGTTACGGGTACGGAAAGGTCGATCTTTATCTGTTCGGATACATCGCCGCCGGGCTTACCGAGGTTGAAATCGTTGCGGTTGACCGTGAAATTTCCGGTAAAAACGCCGCCGGTGGCGGTCCTCTTAAAGGTAAATGGGATGGTGGTGGTTTTTTTCACGCCATGGATTTCGAGGTCGCCGGTTACCTGATAGCTGGTAGCGGTCTTTGCGACTTTTTGAGATACGAAGTGGATGGTAGGATATTTGGCCACATCAAACCATTCGTCGCTTTTAGCGTGTTTGTTTTGCAAGCCGTTGCCGGTGTTGATGCTTGCCGTGCCGACGGTGACATCGAATTTTGCCGTGGCGGGATTTTGCTCGTCGAAGGCGATGTTGCCTTTGAAGTCCTTGAAGATGCCGCCGGCGTCGTCGCTGGAGAAGGCGATATTATAGCTGTCCGCGATGGCCCAGGGCTGTGCGGTGATGAAAGTGAAAGCGCTGCCGGTGAGGATCAGGACGGCTGCTATGATCGTTTTCATGATTGCATTTTTGAATTGACCCCTGCCGCGTCAGCGGCAGGGATCGAAAATTGATTAACCTTTTACAAATTCTGTATTAGCTTCTAGGGCTACATCGTCGCCCAGAAAACCGGCGAATTTGGGGTCGCCGACATTAAAATCTGAACGTTTGATCGTTCCGGTGACCTTGAAGCCGGCAACGGTCTTTTTGTTCATGGGGTTGACGGCGGTGCCGTTGAACGTGGCCGTGAGGGTTACGGGTTTGGTTACGCCATGGAGGGTCAGGTTGCCTGTAACCGTGTAGGTCTTGTCGCCGGTTTTTGTGAACGACGTGCTCTTAAAGCTGAGCGTGCCGTATTGGGCGGCGTCAAAGAAATCGGCGCTCTTGAGATGGGTGTTGCGTTGTTCGACGCCGGTGTTGAGGGTATTGACATCGGCCGTGAACTCGACGGCAGCGTCGGAGAAATCATCCTTGGACGAACTGAGCGTAGCACTTACGGTGCCAAAGTTGCCGGTGATGGTGTTGATGCCCATGTGGGTGATAGCGAACATGACCTGGGAGTGCGCCTTGTCCAAATTCCATTGGGCGGTGGCGGCGACTGTGGTAGAAAGGAAAACTGCTGTGGCGATAATGAACTGCTTCATTTTTTTGGTTTTTTTTATTTTAATTAGTGTTTGAACATGCATTAAGTCAAAAAAATTTAATCAGTGCGGCTGTTTTCGGCGGCTTGTATGCCGCGGATGAAACTGCACATGACGTCGTCGAGTACTTGTTGTGGTAGGATCTCGAGGTGGTCGTTGGGTTGTTCGGGGCGGTTGATCGAGGCCATGTTTATGGATACCAGGCCGTGAAGCATCGACCAAAAAGACTGGTATTTCAGCCAGGGGTCGAAGTTCGGTTTTTTACCGCAACCAACCATGGCCACGATGCTGCTCAGGATGACCTCGGAAAAGCTGGCCAGGGCGGGGATCCTGGTCGCGGCTTCGCAGGTCGGGATGCCCAGGCCGAACATCAACTGGTAGTATTCCTTGTTTTGAAAGGCGAAGTCCCAGTAGGCGCGGGCCATTTTGCGGAGCTGGTTGGCGGGGTCGGGCTCACCGGCTTTGGCGGCGGCCAGGGCCTCTGTCAACAATTGAAATCCTTTTCTATTGAATTCCAACAGGATAGCGTCTTTGTTCTCAAAATGACTATAGATGACGGGGACACTGTATTCGATGGCATCGGCGATCTTTCGGATGGAAAAGGAAGGCCACCCTTCGGTGACGACCAATTTCCAGGCAGTGTCCAGGATCATGGTCCGGACCTCTTCTTTTTGCCTTATTTTCCGATCTGTTATGCTCATTTTCTAGGCACGTTACTTTTTGTAACAGTGTTAGGCAAAGTTACGGGCTTATTTTTTATACCGCCAAATATTTTTTTGTGCGGCGCCAGCGAAAGCACCCGCAATATCGCCATTCACCTACACATATCCGCCATTCACCGCAAGCGAAATGTTATAGTAATCAACGCCTTGCAATAAATCGGCGACAGAAGCCTTTATTTGTTCATGGACTAGCGCTACTCTAAATTCTATAGTTATGAACAGGATAGCTGATCTGGCGATCGCATTGGCGCTTGTCTGTTTGTGTCCGATGGTTGTTTGCGCGCAAAGTTCCGTTTTGCCCAAATGGGAGGTGGGGTTGGGTGTCGGCCCCTATGTTTACCAGGGTGACCTGGCGCCATCGGCGTTGGGTTCCTGGAAGACGGTGCGACCGGGTGTCTCGGCCTTTGGAAGCAGGATCCTGAATCGCTTTTTTGCATTGCGCACCAATCTCACTGTTGCGGGTCTGGCCGGGGATGATAGAAAGTATGGGGATGTGGATTGGCGGGAAGCGCGGGGTCTGCGATTCAATACTTCGGTATTCGAAGTCTCGGAAGTGCTCGTATGGGATATCCTGGGCAATAATGACAATCACTATGCCACGCGGTTCTCGCCTTATGTGTTTGGAGGGGTTGGGTATTCGTTCCTGCGGGTGAGGCGGGATGCGAGTCGTTTTAGCACGGGTTTTTTCGGAGCGAAGTCGACCGTCGCCGAGGGATTGGCGGCAGACCTGGATCATTCGGAGCCGCGTGGGGTGCCGGTCATCCCGGTAGGTGTAGGCGTGCGGTATTCGATTGCTCCGGCCTGGTCGTTGAGTCTTGAATCGAGTTATCGGGTGGCGTTCACGGATTATCTCGATGGGTTTAGCAAGGTCGCTGATCCGCGGAGGAATGATCATTATTATGGGATATCCATTGGGGTGGTGTATACGTTCCTGCGGGGCAGGTCGATCAAGTGTCCAACAAATCCGCGGTGAAGAGCCGGTAGTCGTTGAGCTGGGGCCTCGCCGACGGCTGTTTACTTGCCGGCAGACATGGTATCGTAGGCGAGTTGGGCGACGCGGGCAATGGCGCCTTCGCGGGTGGCCTCGCCGGCTTGGGAATCCATAATAAAGACGGTCAGGCAGAGGTGATGGCCGTTGGGGAGGGTGATGATCCCGACGTCGTTGGTGGCTACGCTGAGTCCATCGGGGCTGGTGCCGGATGTTCCGGTTCTGTGAGCGACGATGGTGCTTGCGGGCAGTAGACCTTTGAGGCGGTGAGGGCCCGTGATGGCCCCTGTCATCCATTGGAGGAGCAGCGCGGTATTGGTTGCGGAAAGGATATGACCCTGGTAGAAGAGTTGGAGCAGCGCGTTCATGGCGGCGGGGCTGCACCAATTGTCATACATTGTTTTGGGGTCGGCGGCCATTTGGGTCTCCGTGACGACAATATCGATCTCGGCGATACCGAGGCTGTGGATATAGGCATTGACGATAGGAGGGCCGCCGGCGCGGGCAAGCAGGACATCGCAGGCGACGTTGTCGCCGACTTGTATGATGGCGATGAGGAGATCGCGGATGGTGATCCTGATGGTGTCTTCCTTATATTTGTTCAACATGGGACTGAACGTTTTTTCCCAGTCCTTTTTTTTGATCGTGAGCGTTTCGTCGAGGGTTATTTTGCCGTGGTCCGCCTGGTCGAGGAAATAGAGCGCGATCGGGAATTTGAAGACACTCATCATCGGGAAATGGTCGTGGCCGTGAATGCTGTAGCCTCGATTGCCTTCGATGTCCATGATCTCGATACCGGCGTGGCCACCCGACGAAGCGCCGATCGAGGCGATGGAGTCCATGAGGTATTTCCCCTGCGAGGCTGCTTGTAGTGACAGGAATAGGAGGAAGATCGGCAGGAATGGTTTAAAGAAAATCATCGGCTTCGCGGTATGCTTTTATCAGGGCTTTTTCGCCTTCGACGCCGGTGCCGGCCATGCCGTGTTCCATGCCGAGGACGCCTTTGTAACCCTTCTGATAAATATGTTTGAAAATATTGTGGTAGTTCATTTCGCCGGTGCCGGGTTCTTTGCGGCCGGGATTGTCACCGATCTGCAGATACGCGATATGGTCCCAGGCGCGGTCGAGGTTGGGGATGAGATCGCCTTCGTTGCGCTGCATGTGGTACATGTCGAAGAGATACTGACAAGAGGGGCTATCGACGGCCTCACAGATCATATACGTCTGGTCCGGATGGCGGAGGAAAAGATTGGGTGTATCGCTAAGGGCTTCGAGGACCATGATAAGGCCGTGGGGCTCGAGGATTGCACTGGCCTTGCGCAGGGCGTGGATGACATGGGTGGTCTGGTAGCCCATTGCGAGATCCCGGTCGTAGTTGCCGGGGACGACGGTGATCCATTTTCCATGGCACCGGGCCGCGGTGTCGATGGCTTCGTGGCAGGCATGGAGGAATTTGTCGAGCCAGACGGGGTCGCCGGAGCAGAGGGAGGTACTGACGGGCCAGTGATCGAAGTTGAGTACGAAGACGCCCATGGTCATGCCCAGCTGTTGGAGGGTCTCGCCGATGCGCGCCTGTTCTTCGGGCGGGCGGTCCATCATGCCATTGTCTTCGATGGCGCGGAAGCCCTGATCGTAGGCGAATTTGATCTGGTCGGTAAAGACCGGACCGGCGAGGTTGCGGAACATGCCGTCGTGGATGCCATAGTTGAGGTGGAAGGGGGTGCCTGCGGCTTTGCCTTCGGTGTCCGGAGCGGGTGCCGTTCCCTCGTGCGGGAGCACGGCCGGGGCATTGAGGGAGCCGGCCGCACGTGCGGTGTTCGCTGTGCCTGCCGCGAGCAGGGAGCCACCGGCTAAAAGAGCTTTTGACATGAATTCTTTTCGCTGCATGGTATAAATGTAGGAAATAAAAAAGTTTCCTATATTCAGTAAATATTATGAGCCAACCAACTCCTTCTCAACGATTGTATTCGCTGGATGCCCTCCGGGGATTCGATATGTTCTGGATCATGGGTGGGGAAGAGATCTTCCACAGTCTCGCCAAGATCACCGGCAACCCTTTTTTGATCACCATTGCCGATCAGTTCGAGCATCCGGCCTGGAATGGCTTCCATTTCTATGACCTGATCTTTCCGCTTTTCCTTTTTATCGCCGGAGTGGCGACGCCATATAGTGTGGGGCGCGAACTGGAGAAGGGTACGCCGAAGAAAAAGCTGGTGTTGCGTGTCGTGCGGCGTGGGATAACGCTGGTGCTGCTGGGGCTCGTCGTCAACAACGGGTTGAAGATCCATCCTTTGTCGGAGGTTAGGTTTGGGAGCGTGCTGGGGCGTATCGGCCTGGCGTATATGTTTGCCAACATCATTTACTTGTATACCAGGCAACGGGGGCAGATCATCTGGCTTGTTTCTCTGCTGATCGGTTACTGGTTGCTGTTATCCTTTAATTCTGCGCCTGGTTTCCCGATGGGGGATCTTACGATGAGGGGCAATTTTGCCAGCTATTTAGACAGGTCGATCCTGCCTGGCAGGCTGTACCTGGGTGTGCACGATCCCGAGGGGCTGGTGTCGACGATCCCGGCTATCGGTACGGGTCTGCTGGGTATCCTGGCGGGTCAGCTGCTGAAGAACAGCCCGATCTCGCCTTCGGCGAAATCCGGACGGCTGATATTGGCGGGTGTGGTCTCCATTGTGCTGGGGCTGATCTGGAATACGGTGTTCCCGATCAATAAGAACCTCTGGACAAGCTCGTTTGTGTTGAATGTCGGCGGTATCAGCATGATCCTGCTCGGAACCTTCTATTACATCATCGATGTGCGGGGCTACAAGAAATGGGCGTTCTTTTTTAGTGTGATCGGCATGAATTCCATTCTCATCTACATCTCTTCCCGGTTTATCAACTGGAATTATACGACAGCGGGGTTCTTCACCTGGCTGGGGCAGCTGGTCGGCAATCCATGGAATGACTTTGTGATGGTCCTTTGTTTTCTGGCCGTGAAATGGTTTTTCTTATATTTTCTCTATAAGAAGAAGACCTTCCTGCGGGTTTAAGAGTTTAACTTTACCTCGGCCATTAGAATGTCGCTGAATTCGCACATCGATCCGAGCAGGCCGGAGAGCTCTTCGCCTTTGTCGGTAAGGGCGTATTCCACTTTTGGCGGGATCTCGTCGAAGTCCATGCGGGAGATGAGGTTGTAGCGTTCCAGAAGTTTTAGCCTGTCGGACAGGATGGTGTCGCTGATGTACTTCAGGTCATCTTTGATGAGCTTGAAGCGGTTGTTCCCTTCCTGGATGCAGAACAGGACGTCGCTAAACCACCGTTTGCTGACGAGGTCCAATAATTCGTTCAGGCTGCACTTTTCCTCGAGAAAGGACTGGTTGCGATAATTGGTCGAAGTTGTTTTACGCTCTGTCATAGAATCAGTATTTTTTTTATATGGGCCCCGTCAGGGGGTCAGTGTCCGAACAAACAGATAAGTAAAAAATTAGTTCAAGTTTCACACCAAAGAACGGTGTTTTTGGGGGAGCAGTTGTTCGGATATTAACAAATGGTCACCGTATTTTAACATCGGCCTGGCCGGTGCTTTGCGTCAGCCAGCCAAAATAATGCGCATATGAAATCGAAACGGGGGCCTGGGCGGCCAAAAAAGAAGCATGACGGCGCTGCGGCGGCAGTCGGACAGGGTGGCGGCAGTCAGACAGACGCCGATCCGGGTGTGAAAGGTGCTGGGGCCGATCGGGGTCGTCAGCCGGAAGGGGCTGAATCCGAAGATGAACGAACGATCCACAATGGTAGTGCCGGCGCTTTTGAGGCGACGGAGGACGGTCATTACGAAGAGGACAGCGATGAGGACAACGACGACTTCGCCCTTGAGCATTGACGACTTCGCCCTTGAGCATTGATGATCTTGCCATGGGACATTAGTCGGGTGATTGCCGGCCGGCTGGTTGATGGGTCTGGGGCGCGGTTTAGAAATCGAGGCGGCGGCCCTGTTCCGGGAAGATGAACTTTACGCGAAGCGGGTTATTGGCCAGCAGTTCTTTTTGGATGCGTTCTTCCTGGTCGCCACTGGGTTTGCGATGGGTGATGACCACGGGCATCCCCTGGAGGGCGGTCATGCCGGTGAGTGCGGCCAGGTTCCTGAGTTCCTGGTTGAGCAATGCCGGTGTGAGGTGACCAAAGAGTGATTTGACGGGTTGTTCATCGGGAAAGGATACTTCGATAAGCATGGCTTTCAGGTGCCCGCTTTTTATCAGGGGGCTTATAGCTGCCCATACCTGGTGCAGTTTGCTGGAATGTTCGACGCTGTCGGCGCCGGTGTCGCCGAAATACAGGAGATAGTCATTCCCGTTATGCAGGAGGAAGGCGGTGCTCTCATAGGGGTTGCCGTGGCTGAGGGAAAAGGCCTGCACGCCGATGTTCGTGGCGTTTGCGGTTATCTCGGTGCCGGGCTCCATCGTGATGTAATGATATTTTTTTAGCTGAGGTTGTTCGCCTGCATCGCCGAAGTTGGCCCAGCTTTGCCAGCTGAAGTATTTGCTTTGTAAAACCTGGAGACAGGACGGCAGTCCATAGATATTCTTGGTGCTGTCATCCGGGGAGTTGATGATGAGGCCGGCCACATGGTCCAGGTGGGGGTGAGAGATGAAATAGTCCTTTATCGAGCTGCGCAGGACGCTACTGACCGGAGGGGGCAGGGCTCCATTGTCGATTGCCTTGCGGATGCCGGCATAGAGTGTACCGGCATCGAGACAGATATAGTCGCTGGTTCCCGCAGCCGCGACCATGTAGGCGGAGAGGTTGCTTTCGTCAAGACCGCCGCGAACGCCGAGTGGGACGACGGTGAAAGCCGGATGTTGAGCGGAGGTAGTGATAGAACTGATCAGCAAAAGGAAGAATAGACGACGATTCATGCCGTGAAGATAACCCATCCCCGTCTGGGGCCAAATGAAAAAACCGTAGGGTATATTTGCTCGGGGGGGAGTTAGCAGGGAGCGGAGGGTAGAGGCGGAATTGGCGGGATTAGGCTAACTTTATGGGCCTATGGAAAAAGAGCATCACTACAATACCCGGCTGGACTGGACCGGCAACAGGGGGCAAGGGACTGCACACTATACTGCTTACGACCGGGACCATGTGCTGGTTGCCGGTATAAAACCCGAGATCCCGGGTTCGTCCGATCCTACATTCGGCGGCAATCCTCAACGTTACAATCCTGAAGAATTACTGGTGGCTTCGCTGTCGGCGTGCCATATGTTATGGTACCTCCATCTGTGTTCGGTGAACGGGGTCGTCGTCGTCGACTACCACGACGAGGCTGCGGGGACGATGCTGGAGACGCGCGCCGGCAAGGGGCATTTTAGCTCGGTGGTGTTGCGGCCCGTGGTCACGGTAACGGATTCGGCGATGGAAGAGCGGGCGCTTACGCTGCACCGGGAAGCGCATGCCTATTGTTTTATCGCCAGTTCCTGCAATTTTCCGGTCACGCACCAACCCGAGATCAGGGTCGTGGATGAGGGGATGTAGAGATGTAGAGGCAGGGCGGAAAATTTGGGCGCGGCAGGTAGCCGGCGCCGGCTCAGGACACCAGCAGGAGGATCTTGCCGAGGTGGGTACTTGTCTCCATGAGCTGTTGGGCTTTTGCGGCGTCTGCGAGTGGAAAAGTCGCATCGATGAGCGGTTTGATGGCGCCGCGGGCGACGAGAGGCCAGACGTTCTTTTCCACCTCGGCTGCCAGCTCCGCTTTGAATGCGGCGTCGCGGGGTTTCAACATGCTGCCGGTGATGACCAGTCGCTTATACATGATATCGTTAATGTCTATGGTGGCCTCTCGCCCGCGCATGGCATTGATATAGACCAGGCGGCCCTCTTCGCGCAGCAGCCGCAGGTTCTTTGGGGTGAAATCGCCGCCAGTCATATCGAGGATGACGTCGATGCCGATGTCTTTTAGTATTGTCTCAAAATTGTCCGTTTTATAATTGATGGCTTTGGTGGCTCCGAGCGATTCGCACCAACGGCATTTTTCGTCCGTTCCGGCAGTCGTATACACGGGGATGCTCAATGCTTTTGCCAGTTGGATAGCGGTGGCGCCGATGCCGCCGCTTCCGCCATGTACGAGGAAATTTTCTCCCGCTTTTAATCCCCCTGTGCGGAAGGCGTTGGCCCAGACTGTAAAGACGGTCTCGGGGAGCGTAGCTGCTGCTTCGAGGGTCCAGCCCGCGGGGATGGGCAGGCATTGGCCGCCGGGTACAGCTACATATTCCGCATAGCCGCCGCCGGTGACCAGCGCACAGACCTGATCGCCCGGTTTCCAGCGCCGGGTATCCGGGCCGCAGGCGGTAATCGTGCCGGATACTTCTAGCCCGGGGATCTCGGGACCGTCTTTGCCATACGATTTGCTCGTGCGCGAATAGACGTCGCTGCGGTTGAGGCCTGCTGCCTTCACCTTTATGAGGACCTCGCCGGGTCCGGGTGTGGGCTGGGCAGTGTCGCGAAGCTCCAACACTTCGGGGCCGCCTTTGCGGGTGATCCAGATGGCTTTCATTTTACAAAGGTAGGGATTCGCCGGTGGTGAGGCACTATGCGGGAATAGTCGGATATTGCAGCATGGCGCGTGAAAATCTGCCTTTTGGCAAACAACTATGTTATGCTGCCGGGATGATGGGCTGGAGCATGCTGACCAATACCATCATCGTCATGCTGCCCTACTACTATCTGCCACCTGCCAATGCCGGGCTGGTGCAGTTGGTGCCACAGCTCTTACTGTTGGGAGTGCTCAATATCTTTTCGGTGATCCTGGCATCCGGACGGTTGGTCGATGCCGTTTACGATCCGTTCATCGCCTCACGGAGCGACAGGAGCAAAAACGCGCGGGGGCGAAGGATCCCCTTTATGCGCCTGGCCATCGTGCCGGCAGCTTTGTTCTGTTTCCTGACGTTCCATCCATTGGAGCGGGCGGCGACGATACACAATGCCTGGTGGCTGGCGCTCACCATGATCCTGTTCTTTGTCTCTGCGACCACCTATATCATTCCTTACAACGCCTTGCTACCCGAGATGGCGGATACGGATACGCAGAAGGTGCGGCTTTCTTCTTTTCAACAGGTCGGTTTTGTGCTGGGGATCATCGTCTCCGCGCTGAGCAACAATTTCGCCGATTTGGTACAACATAACTTTCATATCACGGATCGTGACACGGCGCTGCAGATCACCATCGGCGGAATGTGCACGTTGGCCGGGATGATCATGCTGATCCCGGTGCTGACGATCGACGAACGGCGGTACTCCACGAGTAAGCCCTCGCATCTGCCGATCCTGCCCGCCATCCGTAAGACCTTTGCCAATCCCAATTTCAGGTATTATCTCATCTCCGATTTCAGCTATTACATGGCGTTGAGCATCATTTCGAGCGGGCTGTTGTATTTCGTGACTGTGTTGCTGGGGTTGCCGGAATCGGAGGGTGGGGTAATGATGGGCACGATGGTGCTGGTCTCGCTCGTTTTTTATCCGCTCATCAACTATTTGGCGGCGCGGTGGGGGAAGAAGCCGGTGGTGCTGTTTTCGTTCGCGTTACTGAGCGTGATCTTTGTAGGAGTCTATTTTTTGGGCAGGCTGCCGGCGTCGCCGCATGTACAGATCTATACGCTGCTGATCTGCGCGGCTTTTCCGCTGGCCGGTCTCGGTATCCTACCGAACGCCATCCTGGCCGAGATCGCGCAGCAGGATGCAGCGGAGACTGGTGAGAACCGGGAGGGGATGTTCTTCGCGGTGAAATACCTTTTTGTCAAGTTGGGGCAGACGCTTGGTATTGCGTTGTTTGCTTTTCTCACCATCTATGGCAAGGACCCCGGTAATGACCGGGGGTTGCGGCTGAACGGCGTGTGCGGGATGGTGTTGTGCCTGTTGGCGTTTGTGTTCTTTAGCAGGTTTAAGGAGCGGAGGGCGTAGGGTGGCTGGCTGCCTGCGTTTTTTTGTCATTTTCCGGCTGCGGGGCAATCACTGATAATTGATGTAACTTTAAACTGGGAGAGTGATTGGTTATGCGTAATAAGCTAATATACTGGATACCCATCGTGGGGGTATTTGTTAGTTTGGCGCAGTATGACAAGGACAATGGCATGGGCACTTTCTGGAGCGCTTATCAGACAGCAATGATTCTTATAATTATTTGGGTCGTGGCATTTCTTTCAACGTAAAGGCATTGCTGTTTCGTCCGACAATGGAGGGCCCTAAGATGTCCCTGGTTAACTTCGTCAACTTGCCTTCTCAATAGATAAGGTGCCGGAGGCATGCGCATGCGGAACGCAGCTTTGGATCGTGCTGCCTAAGGCTCAAGCTCGTTGACGACCATCGGCTTGGGCTGGGGCTTTCGCGTGATGGTCGTTCCCGACACTTTAACCTTTCGCAGACGAATAACGCGGACCGCGTGGAGGAATCGGATGATATACCAGGTAGGATCCAACTCGAACCATTTCTTGGCAAAATTGGCATCGTTGGGACTCTTGTGGTGATTATTCTGAAAAAGCTCACCCATCATCAGGAAATCGAGGGGAAGGGAGTTCTTGCTATGGTCGTCGTTGTTGTAATTGGAATAACCATATTTATGACCGCACCAGTTGACCAGGGCGCCATGGACGGGGCCCATGAAAAAATGGATGGGCAACAGCAGGAACATCCACCAATGGGTGGCAAATGCTACATAAAAGGCCACGTAACCGAGACCAAACAAAATGCGGGTAACCCATAGATCGCTAATTCGGTCCACTACGGGCCAGGTGGGATAGTTCCCCCGGAAAGCGGGTTCGGGCTCCTTTCTATGGAGCAGATAATCCATGTAGATATCCTTTGTCTGCATGGTCATGGTCCAGACGTCCTTGAAGAAATGAGGAGAATGGGGATCTTTTTCGGTATCGCTGTACGCGTGATGCATCCGGTGGAGGATGGCGTAGGCGCGGGGGTTGAGAAAAGAGGCGCCCTGGGAGACAAAGGTAAATGTATAGAAAAATTTCTCCCAGAATTTATTCATCTTAAACATCTTATGGGACGCATAGCGGTGCAGGAAGAATGTTTGTGAAAATAGGGACAGAAACCAGTGGGCCAGGAAAAACAAAACAATAACCATAGAGAAAAAAAATAATAAGTCATTCGAAACTGACACGAAATTAGGTAGTTTTTGGTTCAACGACGTAAAATGTTCAAGGGTTTAGCTTGGATTTGGCTTTAGGACGGGGAACCCCCTCAAACGGCGGGTTTTCCTGCGGTCGAAGCCTGCCATTCCTTGAAGCCTGCCGCGATGATCAGGAGGTAGAGCAGGATGCTGGCGATGATCTGGATAGTGCGGCCGGTATAATAGGATGCCGGGTGGAAGCTGAAGCGGATATCGTGTTGACCGGCGGGGATGGAGAGACCCCGGAGGACGTAATCGGTGCGGATGATAGGGGCTTCCGTGTTGTCGATATAGGCCCTCCAGCCGCGGTTGTAGTATACCTCGCTGAAGACGGCAAAGCGGGGGGCTGTTGAAGTGGAATGATAGGTCATTTCATCGTTCTCGTTGTGAATGAGGTAAATAGAGTCGCCGGCAGCTGGTGAGGCATTGGCGACGGGCGCCGTCGCGGCCTGGTCCGCCGTGAAGACGATGGCGGTGTCTTTTGTGTCCAATCCGGTGAGCGCGTCCATGGTGGTCCTTGGGTCCGGGGCGTAGCGGATGCCGCTGACGAACCATACGGGTCCCAGGGCATCGGGGTTGAGGGCGGCGGAATCGCCGCGGCCGGTGGCGCTTGGGAGTAGGATGTATTTTGTGTTGAGCATGTTCAATACGGGCTGGCAGTTGGGATATTTATAGAGTTGGTTTTCGATAAGGTCCTGGTAGAGGCTGAGTTTGGCCGGATGATAGCCGGCGATGGAATGGTGGAAATAGGGGGCGGGGCTGCTGTTGGTAATGTTATCCACTCCCTCCCGGAGGTCGAACACGCGGAAATAGCTTTTATCGGCCATCGCCAGTTGGTCGGCCGGGGTTGGTTGGAAGGGTGTATCGGCTTCTTCCTGGTCCTGGTAGCTATCGGAGTTGAGGTATTGGGTGTCCAGGGAAAGCAGATCGATGAGGGCGAGTGCGCCGATGATGCCCAGGGAAAGTAGGGGTTTGAGCCGGCCTTTTATCCAGAGACCTGCCACTACGGCGGCAAGGGCGATATAGATGAAACTGCGTACCAGGCTGTCGAAGAAAAGGCTTTGCCGGTCTTCGTGCAAGGCGCGAAGGAAGTTGTGGATATATTCCTGGAGCTGGGCCGGAAGGGCCGAGACGCGCTGCGGCGACAGCTGGTTGTCCGAGGCGGCGACGTAATCGAAGCTGAGGTATAAGAACAGGAGGAGGGCGAAGACCCCGCCGGTCAGGTAGAGGCCTTTCTTGTATTGTTGCCAGGCCGCGGTTCGGTCCGACGGGGCGGCGGGCAGGGAAAAGAGCCGGTCAAGGGTCAGTGCGGCCAGGATGCATAATAATAGTGTCGGCACGACGATGATCACGCTTGGCGCCCGGAATTTGTTATAGCCGGGCAGGATGTCGAGCAGCATGACGTTGAAGCCTTTAAAGTATTCTCCCCAGCTCATCAGAATAGTCAGGATGCCGGCGGCGAGGATCCACCATTTGTGTTGGCCGTCGAGCATGAAAAAGCCGATCAGGGCGAGAAGGCAGATGACGGCTCCGGCGTAGGCGGGCCCGGCTGTTGTCGAGATGCCGCCCCAGTAGCTTCGTACCAGTCCCTGGAGTTGGCGACCGAGTTCGGGGGGCATGCTTTGCAGGGCGGCGACACTTTTGGAATCATCGCCGGTCATTGCTGGGTCGAAGTTGCCGCCGCCATAGATCTTTGGGACGATGAGCGTCAACACCTCGGATTTATAGAGGCTGTAGGAGAGGGCATAGTCCTGGCTGAGGCCTGTTTTGGTAACGGAGCCGCCCGGAGTTGCGAGGTCGCTGCCATTGCGCAGTGAGGCCCTGGCATAATCCATGGTGGTGAGGGTGACGATGGCGTTACAGGCCACGCCGATGCCGCCGCCGACCGCTCCGAGTGCGGCGACCATCAGGATATGCCGGTAGTCTTTTGCACGGATCCAGCGGATCAGGTAGGCGATAGACATGAAGGCCGCGGCGATCAGGCCATAGTAGACGATCTGGGGGTGGTTGGCTGCGATAAAGAGGGCGGAGAACAGCGCGAGTGTGGCCGTGCCGAGCCAGTATTTTTTCCCGAAGAGCCAGACGAGGGCCGCCAGGAAGGCGGGCATGACCGCAATGGCCTGCATCTTGGTCTGGTGTCCGACGACGAGGATGGAAGGGTTGTAAGTAGAGTACGCATACGCGAGGGCTGTGATCATGCCCACGTAGGGGTTCAGCCGAAGCGCAAGGGTGAGGAAATAGAAACAGATACAGGCGAGAAAGAAGAAACCGGCAGGTTGTGGGAGGCCCAGGGTCAGGATCTCAAATGCGAGGTATTGCGGGGTAAGCGACGGGGCGTCCATGGCGACCTGGTAGGCGGGCATGCCGCTGAAGAGATTTTCGGTCCAGAGCGGGAAGTGGCCGTGGGCGTCCTTGTATTGGAAAGAATTCTGCGCCATGGCTTTCCAGCCGTCGGTATCCTGGGGGGACAGGGTCTTGTGCTGGAAGGCGTCCTTGCAATAGACGCAGGCGACGAGCAGGAAGACAGCTATAACGATGGCATGCGGGAGCAGGGGTTTGCACCAGTTCTTTTGCATTATCCAATTACGACAAAAAAACCAGAAAAACAATAGGAAAACCCAGCTTTTTTAGACTTTTCTTCTTTTGATCTTGCGGAAAAGCCGGCTATGTATACTAATCCTAAAAATCGGAAGAACATCTGTTTGAAATTTCAGTGCACGGCGATGGAAAAGAGGTGGATCGAGGTCTGCGCCAAGAAGGCGGGGCAGGCAGTTTCACGCTATCTGCATGAAATGATCCTGATTGACTATCCGGGGAAAACGAAGGTGATCCCGCCGGATGCGCAGGCCTGCATTTTACAGTTGATGGAGGTGGCTGCGCTGCTGCATCCGCTGAGCCGGAAGCGGCTGGATGGGGATGACTTCAATGCTTTGGAGCGGGCGGAGGCAAGGGAGGTCATTCGCCAGTTGCTGGCGCTGATCGAAAACGTAAAAAAATTAATACCATGATAGGGGTCGTCAGAACGAGCGCTCACTTCCGAAGCCACCTGGGCTATTGCCTCAGCGACAAGCTTACGCCTGCCCGTGAGGATGGGGAACGGCGTATCGCCTATGAGCATAGGGCGGAGATCATTCGCTATAACTGCTGTTACGGGAACAGGCAGGAACTGGTCCGGCAATTCCGGGAGGTAATGAATCTGAACCTGAATGTCTGCAAGCCATATCTGCACGTGGTGCTTGGGCTGCCGCCCGAAGACCACCTCAGAAAAAGCCAATGGGCCGATGTCTCGGCGGAGTGCGCGAAGGCGTTGGATTTTGATCGCCATCAATATATTGCCATCCTGCATCGGGACACCTCGCACCAACACGTGCACTTGCTTGTCAACCGGATCGGCTTTGAAGGAGGGGTTGTCGAGGACCACTTTATGCTGCCTCGTATCAGTAAGCTTTGCCGAAGGATAGAAGGGGAGTATCAGCTGACTCAAATAGCCGGTCCAAGGCGATACCAGACCGAAGAGCAGCGGCAGGTGCAGCGCCAGGATCAGCGGGTGCTTCATCTCAAGCAATCGATAGCCGGGGCGCTGGAGACGGCATGTAATTACCCGGACTTCGAAGAGCGGATGCTGCGCCAGGGGTACAAGATCTATCAGAATGAAAGGGGGATCGCCTTTTACCGGGAAAAACTTATCACGCATCGGGGCAGCGAGGCGGGTTACTCCTGGAAGACAATCGAAGGCACCCTCGAACAAAATGAGCGAGCCAGGTTGGAGCGGGAGCAGAAGCAGGTTGAGGAGCTGAGGCAGCTACAGCAGAAGCAACGACTCGCGGATGAATTGAAGCAGGTTCCGCGCCATGTGCTCAGGCCTCGCATCGATCTTTATTAAAAAAAGGGAAGTCATGAACGAAGAAATTCTCAAAGAAGTCCTGGAGGATGTACTTCAGGAATTTAAGGAAGCCAATCAAAAGCTGGGCGCTCTGGAAGGCCGCGTTGCGGCGTTCGAGCAAAAGCTGATCGATCAGCAGGTGATCGTCGAGGCGCCGGACCTGCGTCCGGCCTTTGATTTGCTCAAGCAACAGAGCGACGAATCGGCGGCGGCAGTAACGACGGCGATGGAAGCCGTGCAGCAAGCCGTCAAGGAGTCGCTGCAAAAGCTGGAGCAAGCTACCAGCCAGGAGCGCGCAGATCTGCAGAAGGTATCGGAGACCGGTCTACAGGCAATCGCTGACCGGCTGGCCCAGCAACCCAAGCCCATTATCCGCCAATTCCGGTTTAGTCTTTTTCCCGAAAATGACAGGGAAGGCCACTACAAATACTTTATCAAATGGGTCTTTGGCGGCACGTTGCTGGTGATGGTGATAGGCGCACTATTTTTTCTGGGACGGCAATATCTTAGCGAGGTCGTACGCGCAGCTCCCACTAACGATGTCGCGGCTGAGGCGCGAACGTTTTTCAACCGGAGGGTCGATTCTTTTGTGCGGAAACCGGAGCGTCGACGGGGCGACGTTGGCCGGTCGCTCACGAGTCAAGATGCACGAAAACGAGTCGATTCTATGCTGCGGGCAGAAAAAATAAAAAAAATCGAGGACACATTGTATAATATTTTAATGCAGCGCTATTCAGACAGCCTTCGGTCCAAGTAGGCCAACGCCGGTTAAAAATTCGAGTTGTCCATCAAGCTAAATCGTATTTGCTGAATAACAAAATGGGTCAATGCTGGCAAATGTGACGGCCTGTCAACGAGCCTTCCCGGTGCGCGGGAACCAGGGATCCAATAATCCCGCGCACTACTGCGGAACTGTCGCAAAAACTTCTATCTTTATCATGGAACAGCAGGGCTGTATCCCGCCTCTAGCGATTGCCTACCAACTTTTAAATACATAGCTCCGGAGATTCCGGGGCTTTGTTATTTTTGGGCCATGACAAGCGAATTTTATGAACTCTCCGCGAATACGCCCCAGGGGCGTGCTGTTACCATGGCCGACTACCGGGGGAAGGTTGTACTGGTGGTAAATACGGCGACCCAGTGCGGACTGACTCCACAGTTCGAAGGGCTGGAGCGGCTATACCAGACATATAAGGACAAGGGGCTGGTGGTGTTGGGTTTTCCATGCAATCAATTCGGGCACCAGGAGCCATTGTCGAATGATGTCATGGAAGCGACCTGCAAGATCAACCATGGAGTGACCTTCCCTTTATTCCAGAAGATCGAGGTCAACGGATCGGGCGCCCATCCGATCTTCCGTTACCTGAAGAAGCAATTGGGCGGCCTCTTCGGCAGCCGGATCAAGTGGAACTTCACCAAGTTCCTGCTCGACGCAAACGGCAAACCCGTGAAGCGGTTCTCGCCGGTGACGAAGCCAGAGGCGATCGAAAAGGAGATCGCGCGGCTGCTATGAGGAAGACGCGCGATCCTTTGCGTTCTTATGCCAGCTAATCGAAGGTTATGCTGGCTAATCGAAGGTTATGCTAGTCGTTCGAGCATTTCTTCGGTCAGTTCGATCTTTTCGGCCTGCAGGTTTTCTTCCAGGTGCTTTACGCTTGAAGTACCGGGAATGAGCAGGTTGTTGGGAGAATGGTAGAGGAGCCAGGCCAGCGCCAGCTGATGCGGAGTTGCGCCGATTTGGGCAGCGATCCGTTCCAGTGTCTGCATATTGCTTGTATTGCCCGCGTTCATAGGGTTCCAGGGGATGAAGGCCTTATCGGTCTGCTCACAATATTCCAATACGGACTCCCATTTGCGGAAGTCCTGGCTGTATTTGTTTTGTACGGAGACGACGTCCACATATTGTTCCGCTTTTTCAATTTCTTTTACGCTGACTTCGGAGAGACCGATGTATTTTACCAGTCCTTCTTCCTGTACGCCCTGCAGGAATTCCAGCGTCTCTTCGAAGGGGACCGTGGGATCGATGCGGTGCAATTGATAGAGGTCGATGCTATCCACTTTCAGGCGGGCGAGGCTGCCTTCGAGGGCTTCTTTAAGGTGGTCGACGCGGCAATTGACCTGCCACTGGTTTGGTCCTGTCCGCAGGAAGCCGCCTTTTGTGGCGATGACCAGTCCGGCGGGATAAGGATACAATGCTTCGGCGATCAACTCTTCCGATATGTAGGGGCCATAGCTGTCGGCGGTGTCTATAAAATTGACGCCCAGTTCGACGGCGCGGCGTAATACCCGGATCGCTTCGTCCTTATCTTTTGGCGGGCCCCAGATACCCTGGCCGGTGATGCGCATGGCGCCGAATCCCATCCGGCGAACGGTGAGTTCGCCGCCGAGGGTGAAATCTTTTTTCAGGCTGGTTTTTGTAGTCATATGATGTACTTTTTTTGGCGGTGACAAATCGGAGCCGGGGAGTGGGGATAGGAAAAGGAACGCTTTAGCGGGCGAAATTGTTCGACGGGAATCCCCGGTTTTAAATTAAATTCGTTTCGGACCAAATCAACTGCCACATGCGAAAACTCGTTTTCTTACTGACCCTTTGTCTGCCGGTCTTTTTTGCCCGCGCCCAGCATAAAAAGCCACTTGATCCCCAGGTTTATGACGGCTGGCAGAGCATTGGCGAACGGATGCTCTCGCCCGATGGGAAATGGCTGGTCTATACTGTTGTGGCGCAGGAGGGCGATGGGCGGCTTGTGGTGCGATCTGTCAACGGAACCTATACAAAAGAAATACCCCGCGGGGCGGAGGCGGCTATTTCGGCGGACAGTCGCTTTGTCGTTTATCATATTAAACCTTTTTTTAAAGACACGCGCGAAGCAAAGATAAAAAAGAAGAAGCCGGAGGAGATGCCGAAAGATTCGTTGGGCTGGATCGAATTGGCCACGGACCGGGTGACCACTGTGGCGCGGGTCAGGAGTTATGCCCTCCCCGAGAAGAATGGGCAATGGCTGGCGTATTTATTGGAAAAGCCGGAGCCGGCAAAGGGGGATTCGACGAAGGCGAAGGCAAAGGACTCCACGAAGGTGGGGGCGGCGCCAAAGGGAAAGGATTCGACGGAGGGGACGGATCTGGTGCTGCGCGACCTGCGTGCGGGCACGGAAAAGCGGTTCCCGCTGACCAGTGAATATAGTTTTAGTCAGGTGGGCAATGTGCTGGTCGTGGAGATGACGCGTCGAAATGCGGATTCGCTCTCCAAGGCGGCTATTCTGTGGGTGAATACCGGCAGCGGTAAGGTGGATACGGTGATGCGTGGATTTGCTGACGCCAAAAATTATGCGCTGGACGAGACCGGGGAGCAGTTGGCGTTCGTGGCCGAGCGCGATAGTGTGCCGAAGGCGCTGGTCAAATTCTACAAACTATGGTATTATCGTCCCGGCATGGACAGCGCGAAATTGCGCGCCGACAGGAGCAGCATCGGTGCGGCGTTGGCCGCCAGTCCTAACAAGGGTGATGCGATACCGACAGAGCGACTGGGTTTTACCGTTAGCCAGGACTACGCCAATCATTTCAGCAAAGATGGGAAGCGGCTGTTTATCGGGCTCGCGCCTATCCGGCGGCCGAAGGATACCACCCTTGCCGATTTTGAGACGGCGAGACTGGATATCTGGAACTACAACGACGACTATCTTCAGCCGGAGCAGCTTGTCCAGCTCAACAGCGAACTAAAGCGGGCTTATACGGGCGTACTGCCAAAAGACGAGGACCGGTTGATCCCGCTGGCCGATGCCGATTGTGAGTCCGTCGTTCCTTCGCGGGAGGGTGATGGCAGGTGGGCGCTGGGCACGAGTACGAGGGGATACCGGATCGAGAACCAATGGGAGGGCAATGGTTTGCGTCATGTGTACGCGGTCGACATGAACGATGGAAGCAGGAAGGTGGTGCGGGATGGGGTTCGCGGCGGCGTCTATATTTCTCCCGGCGGAAACTATATACTGTGGTATGACTGGAAGGATCGCAATTGGTATACCTATTCGATCGCGGGCGGGACGACCGCCAATGTGACGAAGGGGATCGCGGTACCGTTGTATGACGAAGAAGACGATCACCCGGACGATGCGCCGCCCCATGGCTATATGGGTTGGCTGAAGGAGGACGCCAAAGTATATGTGTATGACAAATACGATATCTGGCAATGCGATCCGTCGGGTAAGCTGGCGCCGGTGAACCTCACCCGCGGCATTGGCCGCCGACAGGAACTGACCATAAGGTATGAGCCGTTGGATGAAGAAGAGCGGGGGCGGCCGCTTCGCGGGGAACCGGTGGTCCACGAGGGCCAGTGGCTGCTGATGACCTTGTTCAACCAGCAAGATATGGGCTCGGGTCAGCTTTTTTACCGGTTGGGGACGGCTTTTACGCTCGATACCACGAAAAGCAACAGCTTTGCCCAGAGTTACAATGGCTTTTTCAAGGCAAAGGACCGGCGGATCTATGGCTGGCTGCAAGGCAGCTTCGATAAACCCTATGACATATTTATAAAGGACTCTACCAGGGCGACGG
>Ga0302325_10001678_pt1 | contig 55698 bp, 61 predicted proteins | sample Palsa_T0_2_FD_201948 | JGI IMG/M metagenome (GOLD analysis project Ga0302325, IMG submission 201948) | Peat permafrost microbial communities from Stordalen Mire near Abisko, Sweden - Palsa_T0_2 | ecosystem: Environmental > Terrestrial > Soil > Palsa > Peat permafrost | place: Sweden: Abisko... | reverse complement strand
CCCCGCCCGATCGCCACGAGGAACGCTGGCTCTCCGGCTGGAAGAATCGCGTCCGCGCTTACGTCGAGTGATGGAATTTGCTCGCGGTGCCCCCCGGTGCGCGGTAATCCAGACCGGTAAATGATTCGTCGAGACTACCTTATCGTCGGCGCCGGTGCCGCGGGAATCAGCGCTTGTGAAGGCATCCGGGAGCACGACAAAAGGGGGACGGTCATGCTTGTGGGGAACGAAATCGCGCTGCCGTACCAGCGTCCGCAGCTCTTCGGCTCGCTCCTGCGCAAAAGCGGGAATAATTCGATCGAGAAACTATGCGTCCACGATGCCGCCTGGTTCCAGAAGCAGCATATCGACCTGCGCCTTGATACTTTCATTACGCAATTCAACATCGAGCGGCGTCTCGCGGTGCTGGGCAATGGACAGGCGGTCGAGTTTCGCAAGGCGATGCTGGCCACGGGCAGCCGGGCGCGGCGTCCGCAGGTGGCGGGGGCGAACCTGGGCAACGTCTTTTACCTGCGCTCACTGCGCGATGTGCAGGCGCTGCGCGAAATCGCCGAAACCGAGACCCAGGTTGTCGTCATCGGTGGCGGCTTTATCGCCTTGGAGACGGCCTCGCTCCTGGCGCAGTTGCCAAAAACCCAGGTCACGCTCGTGCACCGGGCCACTCTGCTCTGGTCGCGCACCCTCGGTCCGGAGACGGGCGCGTGGCTTGGTGAGTACCTGGCCGGTCGCGGCATCAAATTGATGCTCGGTGAGACCCTCAACGGTTTCGAGGGACGGACCGTGCTGCGCAACGTCCAGACCAAGAGCGGTCAGCGTTTTCCCGCCGGCCTGGCCATCGTCGCGCTCGGGGCGGAGCCCAATCTCGGCCTCGTCGTCAATACGCCGCTCGCCTATCCCCACGGAACGCCGGTCAATGAATACCTCGAGACCGACGAGAAGGGCATTTTCGCGGCGGGCGACATCGCGGCGTATCCGGACAAAATTCTTGGCGGCGTGCGGCGGATCGAACATTGGGAGGCAGCCATCGCCCAGGGCCATGTGGCCGGCGCCAATATGACCGGCAAAAAGCGCATCAAGTTTGAGTACCTCCCGCACGCCACGAGCACGATTTTCGATTTGCATTTCGATTTCCTCGGAGACTTTTCCAAACCACCGACGCGGGTCGAATTTGAAGGTGACCTGGCGAAGAAAAAATTTGTCGTCCGGGCTTATCAATTGTCGACCCTCATGGCCGTGGCGCTCTGCAATCAAACGCCGGAGAAGATTGAAGCCGCGAAGACGCAGCTTCGCGATTGGCCGCGGAGCAAGAAGGCGGAAACGATTTAATCCAGTCCTTAGTTCCTGGTTCTTCGCCGTCACTATTCGTTTGGCCGCGGTACTCTGGGGAGCGCGCGCGCCCTCGCCGGGCACGAGTCGTACGCGCCAGCGAACTCACCATTTAGTGAGCGCCGAAAACCGCACGCGAGGCGCGCTCTCTCTCCCCGGTCAATTCTGCATCGCTACGGCTAAGAACCAGGCACTTCGGTCACGGCGGCGGCCGGCTTCCGTCAAATCCAGGCGGTGGACCGCCATCGGGTCGCCGCGGCCCGCCACCAGGCCCGCCCGGGCCGTCCCGCATTTCCCCCGGCGTGCCGAGATTCGCGCCAGGCACCCGAAAGGCGACGTGGTAGAAGCCTTTCACGGATGGTTTTTCGACGTATAGGTCGAGGCTGCCTTCCGCGGTGGCGGTCTGGATGTTTCGGTCCAACTTCGATCCCGGTGCCATCGCAAACGGCAAGGCCGCCCAGCCGAGATTGCCAAGAGTCGGATCGGCATACACCTCGTAGCTGTAGCCCGCCTGGGCCGGCACGGTAATTTTGAAGCGGGGTTTGCCCGCGGGCGTGGCCGGCGACACCGCGACTCCGGCAAGCACCAGCACTCCGTCTTCTGAGCCGGGATACGGTTGCTCGACGGGCGTAAGCCCGAGGACGATGTCAAAACTTGTTTCCTGCTCGCCGGCGGCACTGCCGGGCACCGGGGTGAAATCCCGGATGATCGCGGCCCGCAGCGCTTCGTCGCGCACGCCGCGCAGCACGCCGTCATTTTCGTTGGTCGTGTTCCAGACGTTGCCTTGGGCGTCGCGCGGCACTTCGTTCCAATAGAGCTGGGTGGTGAAGCGCGTTTTTTGTCCCGGAATGGTGACGCCAAAATGAAAGTGGCGCGTTCGTCCGCGATAAAGCCCGGCCTTGATGGTGCGAAATTTGTAAGCGCCGTCGGAGCCTGTGAGGAACTGCCCGAAGCCGGCGAAATTCGGATCGGCCTGCGGATTGCGCGGCGCGTCCGCCGAGAAGATGTACTGGCCCCCGGCGTCGGTATGCCAGAGTTCGACCAGCGTATCGCGGATCGGCGCGCCCTTGCTGTCGAGCACGCGTCCGGTGACATAAGTGACGATGCCCACCGCCGGCGTGGTGTGATCGTCGAGCATGACAAGGTCGTTGTCTTTATCGAGCGGGATGTTTTTCGCCAGCGGATAAAACGGCCCCTGTGTCTGGCGCGGCGTGAGCGTCAGCGCCTCGGCGAGGAGACCGCTCATGGAATAGAACGCTCCCCCTGCCGCGAGCTGGCGGAGGAAACGACGGCGGCTTTCAAAGGTACGAGACGTGACGATGTGCATGGCAGGGGAGGGATTTAAGATTTTGTGCCCAGGCCGATTTTCTCGCGCAGATAGGCGAGGGCGCGCTCGAGCTGCGCTTTTTGGTACTGCTGGTCGATCGGAATGCCGTCGGAGCCTTCGGGAGCCTTGAATGGCTCCAGCGGGTGTCCGCGTTTCGCCAGCGCCAGGAAACGCGCGAAATCGGCGGCCCGGGCCCGCGGATACGGCTTCCAGAATTCGGGCTTCAGGTAGGGAAAGGGACGCGCGATTCCGGAGATGATCTCGACGGTGAAGGGCGCCTTTGGGCACACCTCGGCGAAACGCTGCGCGTAGGCTTGCCAGTCGACGAGGCCGTCACCCGGCGCGGTCCATTGCACCACCGCGCCGTCCGCGTTTTCCCAGATCATGGAATCGCGCAACCCGCAGACGAGCGCGTGCGGCCCGAGAAGCTCGAGGGCCGCCTGCGGGTCTTCGAGCGTCCAGGTGGAATTGCCGGAATCCATAGTGGCGCCCACGAATTCCGGGCCAGCTTCCTCGATCAGCCGGACGAGTTCCCACGCCTGCATATCGCCCGCGTGGTTCTCGATCGCGATTTTCACGCCGGCGTCCATGGCGCGGCTGCGCTGCGACTTGAGGACCTTCACCGTGTCCTCGATGCGCGCCTCGATTCCGCCTTCGCTTTTGCGATCGTCGGCCTTGCCGAGGATGCAGCGAAAGACCGGCGAACCCACGGCCTGCGCCACGCGAATGCCCAGCGCGAGAAGTTCCTCGGCGGTGCCCCATTTGTTGCGGAAAAACGTCGAGGTCGGGCAGATGCTCCAGCCGCCGGCAAAGATTTCCAGGCCCTGGTCCCGCGCCTTCTTCGCCAGGTCGCGCAGGTAGCCGTCCTCGAGCGATTCGTAAGAATCCAGATCGGAGATAAAGAGGACGTCGAGCTTGAGCGACGCGGCGTATTCGACCTGTTGCGGCGCCTTCCACCGGAAAGCCCGGATGGAGAAGTTGTCGAAGCCGAGTTTGATCTTGCGCGGATTGAAAGACGGGGAGGATTCAGCGGCGGACATGGGACGTGGTAGCAGATGGACGGCGCCGGCCGCGGCCATCGCTTGCAAGAAGCGACGGCGCGGCAGCAGAGGAACAGGGGCAGACATGACGGCCCCCCCATGGTGGCGCGGGGTGGAGGTGAAATGCAACCGCGCCGTGAATGTGAAAAAACGAGCACGGCGGATGCTGCATGCGGCGGGCCTGCCCTGGCGGATGCCGCGCCCGCCCATCGCGCTGCTTCCGGAAATACGCACCAATACGGTCCGGGCCCTCTGTGTTGAACATTTGCGAGGAACGGGCGTCAAAAATAGTGTCAATATTCAACTATTATGAAGCGTCAACTAATTCTCATTCCGGCCCTCGTTGCTTCCATGTTCATGTCGGGTTGCAGCAGTTTGCTCCCCGGCGGGTTTTTGCTCGGCGGTTCCGGAGACGGTTCCGACTCCACACCCTACGACGATTCCACCGCCCGGAACCAATGGGAGTCGGATGCTCAGACGGACGACTGGCTGAACGAGCAGTCGGTCATACAGTCCGACGCCGCGGCAAACCAGGCAACCCTCGACGCCACCAATGCGGCCGCCGCGTCCGCCGCCGCCTCCGCGGCCGTCGGCATCGGTCAATAACGAACTCCAGAAAATGAAACGTAATCTCATGCTCGTTCCGGTCCTGCTCGGCTCCCTGTGGCTCACGGGTTGTGCCGGTTTGTTACCGGGTGGTTTTGTGCCCGGTGCTTCCTCCGCGCGCGTTTCCATCCCGCGCACGGTCATCTCCGGCGTCGAAACACGCGCCTCGGGTGACGGTGAATACGTCCCCGACTCATCCGTCTCCGACGACTCCACGGCGAGAAATCAATGGGAGTCGGATGCGCGGATGGATGACTGGCTGAACGAGCAGTCTGTCGAGCAGGAGACCGACGCGGCCAACCAGACGCAGATCGATGACACCAATTCCGCCGCCGCCTCTGCCGCCGCCTCCGCGGCCGTTGGGATCGGCCAATAATACACCGTAAATATATGAAACACCTCACCATCATCATGCCAGTGCTCGCAGCAGCGATGCTTCTCTCGGGTTGTTCCGGCTTGGTCTTTGCTCGGCCTTCGCCCGAAGCGGAAGCCCAGGCGGGGGTCGACGCGACCAACGCCGCGGCCATCCAGAGCGGCGTCGACGCCGTCAATGCCGCCGCCCAGATCAACAACGCCGCCGCGATCAATGCCGCCGTTCCGCCGCCCCCCATCAACCCTTAGCCGTCACTCTTCGTTTGGCCGCGGCACTCTGGGGAGCGCACGCGCCCTGGCATGGGGCCACGACATCCTTTACACATTCAAAGCAACGGAGATTTTTTGGGTGGGGTTTTAGGCCGCTTCTCGGGCTGGCAGAATTGCGCGGCGCGCAGGCTGCCGCTGCCGTCGCTGCGGTGCAAAGTGCCGATGAGCAGCGCCTCGAGGTAAACGTTCCAGGAGTCCTGGTCGAGGGGTTGGAGGCCGATCCTTTGGCGAACAAAGGCACGTCCGATGAAGCGGAGGATGCCCTCCAGCTTGATCCATCCATTGGAACGCACGCGGCGCGCCAGCCAGGTGTCTGGATAGGATGGGTCGGAGGCCAGATGGAAGCGGCGTGGGGAGCGCGCAGAGAGCTCGGCGGGGAGCGCTGAATGCGTCGCGAGGATTCGGCGGAGGTCGCTGAAAAAATGTCACGCGAGGGTCCGCGCGCTCCCCAGAATGTCTCTGCCAAACGCATCGTCACGGCTCAGTGCTATTCGGGCCCGGCGAGGTCGCTCTCCGCAGCTTCCTCCGATCCGGCAAAATGATCCGGTCGCAACGGCTCACTCACACGGTATTCCTCACCCAGCCATTTGCCGAGGTCGACTAACTTGCAGCGCCGCGAGCAAAACGGTCCCAGCGGTTCCGCGAAGAAATCGTTTTCCTTCTGGCAAATAGGGCATCGGATGCGCGTGGATTTGGCCATGGTGCGACCCTGCGACTTTAACACGGCCGGGCGCCTGCCGCGACTTTCCTTCTTCCACCGGCCCTTTATTTCGCAGGCGCGGGTGGTGCGTCCGGCTTTTTGTCTTCCGGCTTGGGCGCAGGAGGCGGCGAATCGGTCTTCTTCTCCTCGGGTTTCGGCGCAGGTTCCGGCGGTTTCTGATCCGCGGGCTTTGGCGCGGGCGGTGGTTCGACCTTCTTTTCCTCAGGTTTCGCGGGAGGCGTTTCCGGTTTCTTTTCCTCCGGCTTGGGTGCCGGAGTCGCCGGTTTTGCCTCCTCGGCCTTGGGTGCAGGAGCGGCGGGCGGCGTCATTTCGGGCCCGCGGTTGATTTTCGCCTCCGGCAACGCCTTCTTCAGCGTGTCCACGCCGGCGTCGCTGACCTTGGTTTCCGCGAGATAGACCCGGTGCAGGTTCTTCAGGTTGGAGAGGTGATTCAGTCCCGCGTCGGTGACGCCGGTCGAAAAGAGATTGAGCGATTCGAGCTTGTCGAGCTTCTCCAGGGCCGCGAGGCCATCGTCGGTCACGTTGCTCTTTGACAGATTGAGGATGGTGAGATTCTTGAGGTCCGAGATATTGGCCAGGTCGGCAGCGGTGAACTGCATCCCTGCGAGATTCAGTTCCACGATGCTCGGAATGGACTTGAGCTGGGTATAAACCGCGGCGTCGGACTTCTCGACGCCTCGGAAATTGACGTAGCGCCAATTGATGCCGCTGGCCACCTGGTCCGCCCGCGCGCCGCTTTTGGTCAGCGCTTCGACCGCTTTGAGTTCCTCGGGCGACGGAGTTGGACCGGCATCGTGTTTCTCGTCGTCGGCGCCGCTGGCGGGATTGCCGGCACTGAGCAAACAGGCGATCGAGAGGAGGAGGAATGAAACGGGGAGGGTCAGGGTTTTCATCATCTGAGGAGGAGAAGTGCGAGGTGCTACCCGTCAATAACCTCTGAGGGCTTCGGTTGATAGCCCAGAATTCCTACCACGAACGGGTCCATTCGCGGTTTCGCCGGTAGCGGCTCCTGCCACCTCCTGCCTCCGACCCCTCCAAAAAAATGCTGGCGGCTGAGGATTCGAACCTCATCCGGTTTATTGCCGGATCTCCGCAGATTCTCACTGCTTGCCGCCAATATGTATGACACCCAACCACCCGGAACGTTCATCGCCCGGCTGGCGCCGCAGCCTCTGACAATAGCATTTTCGTTGCCACCTGCCGCGTTGTTGACCCTCCCACAGATGATTCGCAGTCCGTAGGGTAAACGGATGCAGCGTGCGAAAGGGTGGGGGACCCTTGGACGGCCTTAGCCGACCGGCCGCAAAAGCCGGGACCAACCCCCGCATCCTCTACGGATGGGCGGTGGGGTGGACTACAATCAACGATCAACCGGCACCCTACGGGTGCCTGGGGCTGACGACGTCGTTGATGGAGCGGGCGAAGCGCTGCAGGGCGTAGGTAATCTGCGGGCGCAATTCGGGACGATCTTCCCAGAGCTTCTGGACGGAGAGGAAACTGCCCGCGCCCCGGAGGGCGACGCTGGGAAACTGCGTGAGGTGGATGGCTTTCATGGTGCTGGAGGAGCTGAACCGCACTTTGTGTGCCTCGGCGCGGTCAGGAGGGACTGCAAAATCCAACGGAAAATAGTATTGTCAAGGCCACCACACCAACGCCGCATGGATATTGTTCGGAGCGTTGACATTACGCATAAAAAAGTTTTCAACGAGGCGCAAGAAAGGCAGCTTTACCGCAGGGTCCGGTTTTGCGATGCGAAACCACCGGCCTTTTCCGGCGTTTAGAGGTCGTCTGAAAAGCCGTGGGGGAGACCCTCCCTGGCCTTTTTGGATGCCCTCTCAGTGCTCGAAATCCCCATTCTGTCCGCGTGAAAAACCTCCCTGCCCATCTCGCCCTCCTTTTCTTCGGCCTACCTGCCGTATTCGCCAGGGCGCAAGCGCCCCCGCCTCCACCGCCCACGCCTTCCCAGACCCCTTCCACGTCACCCGGAACACGCCAGCGGCAACCCCATTACGAATCCGCCTACGAACGCCGGATCTTCCAAAGCGCCGAAGGCGCCGGAGAGAATCAATTCGCCTACGGCTGGCTGGCCCCGCTACATGCCGGCCCCGGCCGGAAATATCCGCTCGTCATCTGCCTGCACGGCTCCGGCGGCAGCGTGAAGGCCAGCGCCGTCCTTGCCCGGCCGGAAATGCGCGAAAAGTTCCCCACCTTCGTCATGGTCGGCGAGGCCGAGGAACCGTACGAGTGGGCCGAGAACGACCCGATCGAACACCCGGGCGCTTCCCGCAAAACCCCCGAAAAGCTGCCCATCCTGCTGGAATCCGTGCGCGCACTCGTCCAGACCGAAGCGATCGACCCGGCGCGCATCTACATCACCGGCCAGTCGCTGGGCGGCATTGGGACCTGGGGCGCCATCGCCCGGGACCCGGCACTGTTCGCCGCGGCGGTGCCGATCTGTGGCGAATGGACGGTCGCCGATGCCCCGAAAATGGCGGCCGTGCCGGTCTGGGCGTTCCACGGCGAGCTGGATCGCACCGTGCCGGTGCATTTCTCGCGCGATCTCACCGCGGCCATCAGCAAGGCCGGTGGCGCCGCCAAATATACCGAATACCCCGGCGTGGGTCACAACAGTTGGCTCCAAGCCTACGAAGAAATGGAGATGTGGCAGTGGCTCTTCGCCCAGCACAAATAGCGGCTCAACGAGGGCGGGTTTTCCACCGGCCCACGTCCCTCGCCCCACCAATTTCGGTAGCCGCCGCGCTCCTGAGCGGCATGCCCATTTTCGGTGGATGCCGCGCTCCGAGCGGCATGCCCAATCTCGGTGGATGCCGCGCTCCGAGCGGCATGCCTCTGTGCACGCCGGAGGCGTCTATTTCCCGGGGCTGGCCGACAGCTTGAATCTGCCGCTTTCGCGCGCCGTTTCTCCCTCACTCCCAGACGGTGCGAACCATCTTTGTTCCCGGAGAATTTGATTTACAACCCGCCCTCGTGCCATACTTTTCCGGCCCGCATTTGCCTCATAGTGTAATGGTAGCACAAGTGACTCTGAATCACTTTGTCTAGGTTCGAATCCTAGTGAGGCAGCCACCCATTTTGAGGGTCAATCACTCTGAAAGGCTGATAAATACAGGGTTTTCGGTCGATCATGGTCTCACGTGTGCTCACGCAGAATATCGCAAAATAACGTCTATTTTTGGCACTGGTTGGCACTGAGTTGGCACTGACGGGCTCCCTTTTCCGTCACTTTTCCGGCCTTCAAACCCTCGCCACTCTCGCCAGACGCCTGCCGACGACTGCCAGCAACCTCAGCGGACCGCCGCGAGACGCCTCGCGCTGAACACTCCGTTTCCCGTCATGATCCAGGCACGCCATATGAAGGGGCCGCTACTTTAGTTTGGGCCGGGTCGAGTTGGCTTAGCGAACAGATGCCCGATGGTGCACCAGGCGAAAAAACGATACGACGAACGCCTCGATCTCTGGGCTTCGAGCAAGGATATACGCCCGATCGTCGCCGCCCGAGAGAACCGCAAAATGTAAACGTGTCGGATCTAATCCCTCGAAGTAATTCCGAAGTTTCAATTCGACTTGAGCGACCCCCGTATAGATCCAAACACCCTGGGCCTGGATTTCAAATGGCACCGGTTTGAACTTTTCGACCACACTTGGGAACAACCATGCTGGTTCTGGTGGGGAAATGTCCTCCTCAGCTTTGCCAAGCGATTCGTTACGGGTAAATTCTGTGAGGAAATGGATTATGTCTTTGCACCGGTATTTGACCTCCAGGAGCACAGGTCGCTGGCCGTCTGCGTCAATTTGAAAATCGATTGTTCGGCCGCCGTCACCCGCCACCTCATATCGGACAGTGGCGGGACCTTGAAGCCGCATGATTGGTGCGATCTCCTCAAGGTAGTGCGTGTGCTTCTCTTCCTGCCCGAGTTTTTCGAAGATTTTTATTTGGTCCCTCGCAGAAAAATAGCGACAGACGGCAATTACGGTTTGGTACAACCGCTCGACAGGAGGCAGTTGAGGCGTTCCCACGACTACGGTGTTGCTGGTAAACCCGGTGTAGGGCTTGCCAAAAGCGTAGCACCAATTCTTTCCGATCTTGCTCCACGCCACCGGCGCCGCTCGCAGAGCGCGCGGAAGCAGGCCAAACAGTTGGCGAGCTTCGCTCTTTGAGTGGCCGAACTTCTCTCCCACCTGCTCGAACGCAGCGAGAAGGTGCGTCCTCGCCTCAAACAGAAGCGGGGTGAACGGGTCCAATGAAATGGATTTTGAACTGATCACGCCGGAGAATACGCCGGAAAATGCATGGAGCAACTACCGCTGTTTGGGGCAATCGGCCGGGATAGCGGCCCCTACTGGCCTGGAGGAATCTGCCCCCGTGAGAGCTTCACCCGATAAAGCGGCCAGAGCTTCGCGATTTTCCGGCCCAGATTTTCAGGAAATAATTCGTCGATCGTGACGCCCAGGGCCGTGGCCAGCACGTAAAGTTCCAAATCCGGCACGCGGCGTCCTTGAGTTTCCAACCGGGTGACGGAATTCCTGCTCGTGTCCCATCCGAGCAATTGCAGCTTCTCCGCAAGCTGTGTCTGCGTCCAACCCTTCAGTTCGCGAAGCCGCCGGACTTGCGGGCCGACCACATTCAAATTGGCTGGAGGCGTTTTGATGGACGCATGGTGCATCAGATCGACGCAACAAATGACCGCTTTACTGCACTTTTTTCTTGATTCCTTCGCCCGGCTCCTCGAATCGTGTCCCAGCGCATCGGGGCTCAACTCCGGCCGCGCACCAAAAAACGAACCACCTACACACCATGCACATTCAAAGAATCATCGGCGAAAAGGGCGACATGCCCCAATTCTGCAACGGCGGCGGCTGCCCTGCCGCCGTCTTAACCGAAGGCCAGGACATCTTCATCCAAGGCTACATTCCCTCACCCGCTGAACGCGGCCATCTCTCCGGTCCCGACGGCGAGGATTTTGTGAAAATGCCGCGCGCCGTTTTCGAGAAAATCGCTCGGCACGTGCTCAACTCGTAGCCGGATCGGTTTCCTCATCCCCGGCCTCGCCGAGGATGGCGTTGACCATTCGTTGAAACGAGGCCGGGTAATACTTTCCGAAGCGCTGCCATTGCCGGCGCATATTTGACATCATCATCATGTCCCGAAGATCGGCATCGAAGCTCGACCCCACGTCCTTACGCAATCCGCCGCTCGCTTGGAACGATTGAATCAGCGCGAGCTGATTGAGCCACAACTGCAAATAGCGCCGCTCAAGGACCGGATCGACGCCTTCAGCGTCTTCCAAAACCCTAAAGAGACGCGGATTAGAAAAGCCCATGGAGATCAGCTCGCGATTGATGTCGTAAAGCTGAATTTGCGATTCCAGTTGGCGCTGCCTATTGCCGTCCCGCAATTGCATTGCAACCATCAAGAGCCCTACGAACGAGACGCTTGCCGAAAATACGGCAACCCATTGGTCAATGTTCATGCTCCCCCGCCATCAACGCTTCGCTTAAAGTTTCACGTGAAACAACCTTCACACTCGACCGATCGGAAGTAAATAGTTGAGGCGCACGGGGTCAAATCACTCGATCCAGATGGAGATTGACGGAAATTAAAAACTCTGGTAGTAAGTCAACTTGTAAACAAGTTCACATGTTGGGACGGTTGCAGGCCAGGGAAAATGATCGTCGTGGGTGTAATCGGGCAAAAAGGCGGGGGCGGAAAAACCACGATCAGCCTCAACTTAGCGGTTGCTGCCGCAGAACAAAGCCTTGCCGCAGTCGTTATTGATATTGACCCGCAGGCCAATGCGGCGAAATGGAAGGACCGACGCGAGTCTGAGAACCCTGCCGTTATTGGGGCGCTTCAAAGCCGCATCAAGCAAACATTGGAAACGGCTCGCAAGCACGACGCCGATTTCGTGGTCATAGACTCCCCAGGGCACAACGACAGCGGGGCAATGGAAACGGCACGCGCGTCTGACATCCTTCTTTTGCCCGTTGAGCCGCAGATGTTCCATTTCGACACCCTGCCCGCCATGTGCGATCTTATCCGCATTGCCGGAGACACACCCACTTACGTCCTGCTTAACAAACTGCACCCCACGGCCTCGGTGCAGGCCGAAAGACTCAAACAGATGATAGGGGCATCATACACAATGCCCATTTGTCCGGTGCATTTGAGCCGCCTCGACATCTATGCCACCTCTGCCGACCTTGGTTTGACGCCCTTGGAGGAAGATCCCAAAGGCAGGGCTGCACTCGAAATCCGTGGCGTTTACGAGTTTATCTGTCAACAAGTCAACAAGTTGAGGAGCGAACATGTCAAAAATGAAGGGCTTGCAACAGGCACTTAAAGACACTTCCGGCAAGGCGTCGATTCAAAAACCCGAGTCAGTAAAGACGGCAGCTTCGGCAAATGGCAGATCGCCCAGCCGGAAAGGCAAAGAGTTTACTGGCGCATGGCTTCGCGCCGATTTTGGCACCGGCCTAAGACTGGTGCAGATAGGCAAACGGAAAGGCGCAAATGGCGGCAAGGTCTATTTTGATGATCTCATTGCCGAAGCCCTTAATGACCTGTTTCGGAAATACGACGTGCCTACGATTGATCACGAGTAGGGGTAAACAATCCAACGTGTGAACTCGTAACCGAGGAAACATGTTTACATGACAACAGGCGCACTCGGCCTGCTCAGGAACGGGCAAGCACTCCGCCCCATGTAAGAAGTGCAGCGCGAGCGGCAATTTTACGGTGACTTGCAACAAGTGCGGCGGCTCTGGACGCTATTCAAAGACGACATACGAATGACCGCAACGCCTACTCCCTCTTGTCGCCAGACTGGCGGCATGAAGTGGAGGACGCGCGCCGTTTCACCCGCTATTGCCGCGCCGATTGGCTGAGCCGGCCCGGTCACGGCCTCAGCGCCGATCCCGCCGAGATCACCCGCGCCGTTTACGCCTTGGGTCCGGCTGTTAGAACACACAAGTCGATCACCCCTTGACCCGACACAAGCTGAGATGCTGGAATCCATGTCACCCATTCAAAATGGGGAGCACTGCCGGGGGGCTTCATGAACATCAATCAGGCAATGGCCATGCTGGACGCTTTTGCTTCCGTGGGGGTGACGGCATTCGACGTGACGCTCACCAGCCTTGAGGGCGAGCCGCGGCGTTTCAGGCCCAACCGGAGCTTTGACGACCTGCGCGGCAGCATTGGCCGGATGTTGCAGGATGCGGAGCGGGACCAGCAAAACGTCATTATTCGCCCCAGGTGCAAGACCGCCGCGCTCATCCAACTTGACGATCTCACCACCGAAACGGCCGCGAAATTAGCGCCGCTTTCTTTCATGGTGCTGCTCACCTCACCAGGCAATTGCCAGGCGTGGGTGGCCGTGAAGGATGCTCCGGCTGGGAAAGGAGGCGGCAAAGGAATTTGCGCGGAGACTGCGCAAAGGGGCAGGGGCCGACCCAACCGCAACCGGCGCCACCCGGATCGGCCTCAATTTCAAAACGAAGTATGCGCCGGTTTTTCCGCTCGTGGAAATCTCACACTCCAATCCCGGCAACATCATCACGCTGGCCGACCTTGAGAAGGCCAGCCTCCTGGCAGCCGAAGAATCACCGCTGCCCCCCGCCAGTGTTCCCCGCCGAACGGTTTCGCCACGACCGGCGACCGCCCGGAGGTGGCCGGATTATCAAATGAGCCTTGAGGGAGCGCCAACGAAGAGCGATGGCAGCCCGGACAGGAGCATGGCGGATTTCATGTGGAGCAAGTGGGCTATCGAAAGGGGATGGAGCATCGAGGAGACGGCTGCGAAACTGCTGGAGATCAGTGCCAAGGCCCAGGAGAACGCGAAGCGAGGGGACAAGGGCTACTCACTCCTGACGGCCGGCAATGCCGCCAAAGCCGTTGACCGTCGGCCAGCGGCTAAGAGAACAAGGAGTGGAGGCGGCTGCTCACTGTGAGCGGGGCCATCGGCAGCCATTCGGCTCGACTCCCCGGCCCGGATGAATACCGTGAAACATGAAACACCGCCATTTGGTCCACGAGGGTTTCACCGTGGCAGCCATTGAGGACATCCTGGCCCGAGGGCGGATACGGTTGGGCTGAATTGAGGCTCCACGGTAGTGTCCTAATTTGAAGTGGGTTGTTTAAACAAATCGTGATTTTCCACAAGGGCCGGATGATCCTCAGTTGAAAAACGGATCTCCCATTGTGACTGTCGGAATATGCTTCTGCCATGCAGAGGCCGCCCCCTTGCGCCCCGGCACGCGTTCGATAAGTTTACGTTCCGCAAGCCTCAGAAAAACATCCTTCATCGTGTTCTCTGAACTGATGCCCGTGAGGTCTCTTCCAATCCGATTGGTTATCTCGGCATGGTTGGCCAGATAGTCCATTACTGATTCCTCGGGGGATGCCAGCCTATCATGCCTGATCTCTACAATAACCGCACTCTCACTCTCCCGAATAATTGGTGGCTTCAGTCGCAATTTCTTCATCTCATCGAATGCAGTATTTAAGCCTTCACCAACATCTTTGTTCGGCGGGCTGGGAAACTTGTGGATTAATCTTACAAGCACACCATTCCGGGAGAATTGAGTCTTAAGGATGTTGCGCGTAGTCACATGACCAGGGAGCCGTCCGGGACTCTCTATTTCAATCCGGTTCTCAAAGACGCGAATCTGCACGTCCGAAGCAATGCTGTAGTCCCGATGCAGGATGGCATTCGTAACAATCTCATGCAGCGCCTTTTCGGGATAAACAACCGGTTCAAATCCGCTAGGACCAAGCCTCTGAATGCCTTCCACCATAGCTCGCGTGCGCTTGACCGTCTCATAAATCATTTCATAAGCGGTTCCTTCAATTGATTGCGGGTCGTCTACAAGGGTCTCTCTCGTCGCGTTTCCCGCAGTTTTATAGCGAAACAGTTTTACACTTGCCTTGGGCAACACCGCTTGTGGCTCTTCCGCAAAAAGCAACACACCGGCGACAACCGGTTTATTGTTCCGCGAGAGGGCTTGCTTCCGTACAAAAATTTCAGGTGTCTGCATCGGAACGACGTGCTCAATAAAATCAGCGAGGTTTTCCGACTTAGTTAGGATTGCTAGATCGGCGTCTACGGGCTGTTTCTCGAAGCTTGTAATACCCTTATCGAGTTCCAGCCGCCGTAGGGCTTCCGTGTCCCTAACTGGAAGGTTCTGTGCGCCTCTTCTAATGTATGCCCTCTTGTCGTGCGCCCTGGCAATCTGCGGTGTCCTCTGCACCGTGATGTGCAACACGACGCCTTTCGACCCCGGACACGAAAGGAATTCATACGAGTATTCAGCACCGAGAGGAAACAGCGTTTCCAGTGATTGAAGATGGCCGTTGGCGGCTTCCTGATCGTCGAATCCCCTCCACGCGCGAATTTTTGTGCCCATAAATTCGGATTCGGCAATACCGACGTAAAGATCGCCACCGGTGGCGTTGGCGAGAGCGGAAATAGCGCGCCCAAGCTTCTTTGTTGAAACCTCAATAGCCTTAAGGTCTGTGAAATGCCCCTCCTCCAATGACAACAATCGGTCGCGTTCTGCGCCGGAGATTGAGATCACCTCTATGGCCGCATTTTCTTTTTTACTCATGACACCGGATGTAAGCCAACGATGCGGTGTTTTCAACGATTATTTTAATAAATAATGCCTTTTGACACCGGTTTGTGTTGACGGAACCGGTGTTTTGCTCATATATTTCCATTATGGCCAACATCCTTCCCCTCGAAAAGAAGACCGCAATCGTTTCCGCCCTCGCTGATCCGCCGTTTGTCGCGATCGAAAAAGGCCGCACTTGAGATTTATTCATTTGCGGAGACAGGAATTCACCCGGCCATCTGCCCGCCCCTCTCGAAAGTGCGTTCGATCCGTCATGGCGATTGGACCATCCGGATTGATGATTGGCTCGTCGCGAAATTGTATAAATTTCGCGGAGACAAATTGCCGAAGGAAACCGGAGGGATTTTGCTCGGTCATTTTGATACTCATGCGCGCATTTGTTCGATCGTCGACACCATACCCTCTCCCCCTGACAGTACCGAATGGCCCACCTGCTACATTCGTGGTGTTGAGGGCCTTGCCGCACGGGTCGCCAACGCCGAGACTTTAACGCTCGGTCAAATCGGATATGTCGGAGAATGGCATTCTCATCCCCGCGGCTGTCCGGCGCGCCCAAGTCGTGACGACCTCACGGCATACGCCTGGCTCTGTGATCACATGAATGCGGAAGCATTACCCGGCGTCATGCTGATTGTATCCGATAGAAAAGCCATTCATTTTGTCGGCTCCCGCTAAAAGATGAGCGCATTAGATGTTTTCGACTACTATGGCTTCCGGGCGCGGCTTCAGCCGGCGTTCTTGGCCTTGGTGCCATTGGCGATTGCTGCATTTGCTTGGGCTCAACCCGGTGCAAAATGGGCAACGGCACTATGGAGCTTGCTGGGCTCGGCCGGCTTCACGTTTTTCCTTGCGAATGTGGCGCGTAACCGCGGAAAGAAACTTGAGCCGGCGCTTTGGAAATCATGGGGCGGCGCGCCGACGACCGCGTTGCTCCGGCATGAAGGACCAGGCAATCCCGTCCTTCGGGAGCGCTGGCATCAGCAATTGGCTAAAATCACGGGCTTGCCATTGCCTTCTCTTGACCAGGAACGAGATCAACCTTTACAGGCGGATGACATGTACGAAGCCGCTACCCGCATCATCATTGGTAAAATGAGGGACACGAAAGCGTTTCCGTTCGTCTATCGCGACAACGTAAATTACGGATTTTGCAGAAACCTGTTTGCCTTGCGCGGGCTTGGAATCTTTTGTGCAACCCTCGGGTTATGCGTCAGCTTAGGCGCGGGGTTGTGGTCCTTGAAACGCGGTAACAGTGACTACCTACCATGGGGGTGTAGTGCCGCCTGTTGTGGCCTGCTGTTGTGGTGGTGTTTTACAATAACCGCTCAGTGGGTAAAGATTCCCGCTATGAATTATGCTCAGCATTTGCTGGAAGGAATGGAGAAGCTTGTGGCGCCGAAAGTGGCGCGGAAAGCAAAACAAACTCCTTCTTAAATGCCAACTCAGTCCCGAACAAGGCGTAGCAACGGCTTCTGGCACTTGTTGTAATCATTGCGTTCCCCGTTTTCGAAGTTGTAGCCGGTCGCCCAGATGTTGAGGCGGCTGACCGTGCTTGAACCTTCGCTTAACGTGAATTGAATATCTTTCTTTGCATTCACAGACATGATTCTTTTCCTTCCTCAGCAATGATTAAATGATTAAATAATTCATCTCCGGGCGCAGCAGCTCACCGGACACAACGCATGGACGAAAAGACGTCCCTGCCGGTGTAGTGCTGGTTCCCGTCGCTGAAGTGCTGCGTCCACGCATAGGTGCTACCGACGGGCGAGGACGACCAGTACCACCCGGCGGGAAGCGAGCCGGTTTCGTTAAATGTTCCTGCCAGCTTGCCCTTGTTGCGGTTTTCCCACAGCACATTCAGCTCATTCTTGCTCGGTACGCGGAAATCATGGTGGCCGTTTGCATCGAGAGTCTTTGCATACTGGGCGGCTTCATTGAAAGTGTATGTCCTTGATGCATCTTTGGGCGTGACATACATCGGCTGCTTCGTATCAGGAGAAATCCCGGCATAGATTGTGCCGTCTGCCATCTCGTCGCCAATTTCCGGTGCGGCCTGAGCTTTAGCGGCGTTGTCGTTTGCCCGAGCGCGTCTGGTAACAGTGCCACTATCGTTTCCAACATGGGCATCCCCAAAATAGCCTCCCAGAGAAATCTTTTTTGCACTTTCCGCCATGACCTTTTCCTCTCTTCAATGTTGCTACAAACTGTCTATGGCTATCGTTATGACATAACGTTATAGCTATGTCAATAGTCATTCCAAGACATGCTTTTCCATTACCTCTCGCTCTATCGCAACGCCTACTTCAAATCGTCACAGCCTTAGACACATAGCGCGGCTGCTTTTTTTAAAAATAAAGCAATATCAGCATCTTAACTGCGCAGCAGTCCGTCTCATAACCTGAAGGTCGTAGGTTCAAATCCTACCCCCGCAACCAAGTTTCCCAATAGAATCAACCCCCCATTAACAAAAAATTAACGGAATCCTGAGAAAATGGTCTGACACAGGGCAGACACATATTCAGGAGGGGCAATGGAAACCGTCTCGCATTTTATCCTGGGGGACAAAGTTCAGGTTTACCGCAGAGAAAACACGAAGTATTGGCAATGCGCGGCCACCATCGATGGCCACCGATTTCGCCAAAGCACGAAGGAAGACAGCCTCTCCCATGCCAAGGAAATCGCCGAGGATTGGTATTTGGAATTGCGCGGCAAATCCCGTGCAGGCCTTCTGAAGCACGATAAAACCTTCGCTCAAGTGGCCGAACAATTCCTCAAAGAATACGCCGTTATCACTGAGGGGCAGCGCAGTCCCCGTTGGGTCGAAGGACATGCCATCCGCTTGCGCGTCCATCTGCTGCCATTCTTCGGTGATCTACATATTTCCGACATCACCGCGGGAAAGGTGCAGGAATATCGCGTGTTTCGCATGACGCCGCGCGAGGAGGCAAATCCACATTCCAAAAGCAACCGGAAGCACAAGGCACAACCTCCGGCGCGAAGTACTATCCACGACGAAATTGTGACCCTGCGTCAGGTGTTAAAGACGGCAATCCGGCATGCTTGGCTTGCGGCGCTACCGGATTTATCACCGCCCTACAAAACACAGGGCAAGATTGTTCACCGCCCTTGGTTCAGCCCTGCTGAATACAAGCAACTCTATCAATCGACGAGAGAGCACGCCAAGGGTGCGCCCAAGCGATTCCGATGGAACGCCGAACAGATACACGATTACGTGTTGTTCATGGCGAATACAGGATTGCGGCCAGACGAGGCCAAGAACCTTCAACACCGCGACGTTGAGATTGTCATCGACGGCGCCACGGGGGAAAAAATTCTTGAGATCGAAGTCAGAGGCAAGCGCGGCGTGGGATATTGCAAGAGCACACCTGGCGCGGTTCGCCCCTATGAGCGCTTGCTCAACCGAGCGAAGCCCGTTGCAAAAGACGGGGCAGAGACCACGGAGTCCGCATATCCGCAGCCAATCGATTCCGTTTTTCCCGGCAGTCATATCAAACTCTTCAATGGAATCTTGGACCGCGCCGGTCTCAAATTTGACCGCGACAACAATGCCCGTACGGCCTACAGCCTACGCCATAGCTACATCTGCATGCGATTGATGGAAGGGGCCGATATTTACCAAATCGCCAAGAACTGCCGCACTAGCGTTGAAATGATCGAGAAATTCTATGCTGCGCATATCAAGAATACCCTCGATGCCGCCGCCATCAATGTGCGGCGTCCGAAATCTGCGAAGACAACGCGCGTTGTCGATCTTCAAGGCCTGGATGACAGCGAATGAATCAGAGGGCAGATGCCCTCTGCCACTTTCCCCTGAATGAGCCGTTCAGCGGCTCACCCACGCACCGCCTGCCGAGTGCGCCCTTATGAAACCCGGTTTCACATTCACTGGAACAACGCTCGCCAGACGTGGCAGCATCACGTGCGGCAGCGCGAAGGCCGCATGGTTCGCAACACCTCGTCCGTCTTGCCTCTTTTTGACGCGAGGTGTAGAATGATGGTTATGGCTGAGGACCCGAAATCAAGACAACTGACGCAGATCGAGCGTCAGGAACCTCTTTTCCGTGAAGCCCTGCGGCTCCATGAGATAGAAGGCTGCCCGCTCGACGATGAGCAAATCGCGATGTTTGACATGTTTCATCGCGAAGGCTGGTCAGAAGAAAAGTGTTTGGCCTATATAAAGGATAGTTTCGCGCGGAGAAATCCTGCCCCTCCGATCGAATGAGCGATCCGTATGTTTATCCGGGGACTGCGGTCCTCCGAAACAAACTGGGAACCCGAGATCCGATCCAGCTTGAAAGAGTAGAAAAAGAGTTCGTAACACAGCGACTACGAAAAGGCGCGCCAACAGGCAATTTTGATCTGAACCATCTTCAAGCTATTCACAAGTATCTGTTTCAGGATGTCTATGAATGGGCAGGCGAGGTGCGAACAGTTGAAATCAATAAGGACGGAAATCAGTTTCAGTTCGCAGAATTTATTGAGATAGGAATGGGGAATGTTCACCAGCGCGTCGTCCAAGCAAACTATCTGCGCGGGTTGAGCCCCAGCGCTTTTGCGCGGGATGCGGCAAAAATTATTGGCGACGTGAACTATGTTCATCCCTTCCGCGAAGGCAACGGCCGGACGCAAATGCAATACCTGAAGCAACTGGCCGCGCGGGCGGAACATGCGCTGGATTTGGCACGAGTTGATCCCGCACAATGGATAGAAGCCTCGAAAGAGGCGCATCAGGTGCGCTATGACGATATGGCCCAGGCGATCAGATCGTCCATTGTTGGCCGCGAGAAGGCCGTCCGCGATCAGGGCCGCGAACGCTAAATCACTGCCGTTTCGTGGCTGTTGCGCCTTCGTCCAGTCCCCGCTCGGCTATCGCTCCCTGAGAAAAGCGTCGCGGGCCTTGCCGCGATTTTGGTTCAGTTTCTCCTTCATCGCCGCAATCCGCTGTGCCCGATCCTGCTGGGCCGGCTGATCCCGCTTCACGCCGGGCGGCGTCAGGTGCTGTTGCGGCGGCGTTTGCTTTTGCTGTTTTTCCAACGCTTCAATTTGCGCTTTCGTTACGGGCACGGCTTCGGTTTGCGGCGGCGCTTCTTTCTTTGCGTCGTGCGCCTCTTTGAAGGCCTTTTCGATGTCCGGTGCGGGCGGAGGCCAGGGGTCACTCATATAGTTTTAGTGGTGGTGTGTTATTCAGGAAGCCGCTTTTCACGGGTAGGCCGTGCCGCCATAGGTTTGTTCGCGCCCTTTCCAGGCCCAAGGCGGCTCTCCGCGTAGGCCCATTGCAAGGCGAGGGCGAAGTCGCGGTCGCGGTCTTCGTACTCAATGGTGCCGATGTGGAAAGGCCGCATGCCGTAAACCATTTCGACCCGGCGAAACCGCGCTAGATATTCCGCCTGCCGGGGAGCCTCCCGCGCCAATCCGCGGTCCAGTATCGCGGGCTTGCTCGCCTGAAACTGCACCTCGACATTTTTTGTCAGGTCGAAGCTGTGTCCGTCGATCACAACCGCGTTGCGCGTGAAACGCACGCGGCTGTGCTTCGGAAAAACAGACCGGCAGAGCCAGCGCGGCAGCGGGAAAATCGTCGAGATGATCGCACAGCCCACGGTGTAGCCCATCAAGATCATGACTGCGTTCCCCCAATGCGGCTGCATCCTGAATTCTTCCTTCGCCAGCAGGTAGAAGCCTGCGAACGCCGCCAGGCGCACGATCCAGCGCGCCGCCTCATACCGCTCGTACGATACATACTTGCCTTCCACCAAATACTCGTTACCCCCAACCTCGATGATAGCGGGCCAAGCGGGTAGATCGGGGCGCTGACGGTTCAGTGTCATGGCTGGCGCGCGCCCATATAATTGCGGTAGTCGGCGAACATCTCATGCTTGTCGTAGTAGGCCCGCTGCAAGACCATCGGCCCCCAGGTTGGGCGGATAATAAGCTGGCGCAAATGCTCGTCGTCGCGGCCGAAGAAGCGTGAGATTTCCTCCGCTGTCATCAGCCGGTGCACGTGCTGGCCGTAAGAATAGCCCGTCTTGCCGTGCTGCCGCTCTTCGAGATTGGGTTCATTTTTGGAAATGGTTTGAATGGTCGTCTCGCCCAGGCGTGTCGATATCCATTCCAGCGTGCGCATGTCGGAGTTGCCGAAGAACTGAAGTACGCCCGAATTGCCGACGAAGGTCTCCCATCGGTCCCCATAGAGCGCCTTGAGCTGCCCGATATCCTGCAAAATCGGCCAGAGTTTACAGCCGAGGCCCGCAATCTGCCCCGCCGCGTCCTCGAGCGTTTTCATCGTTCCCAGCGTCGCGAATTCATCGAGGCACATAAGGACGGGGTAGGCTGGCTTGCGCTGCTCAGCTTCCAGCGCCGCCAGCGTCAGGTTGACGAAGAGCCGCAGCCAGCGCGCGCAGCTTCCCATGCGCATGGCCGGCAGGCTCAGATACACCGTCATATTCTCGGTTTTGAGCTGACCCAAATTAAAGCTGTGCGTGGTGAGCGGCCCCTTCAGTGCGGCATAACCAAGAAAGCGAATGTGTCGGCGCAAAGTCGAAAGGACGCCGCTTTGCTCCGTGTTTCCCATGTTTAAAAAATGCTTTCCCGCGATCCTTACCGCGCCATCGGCGGCTAGGTTGTTCTCCATATCGACGCAGAGCGCTTCAAGCTCTTCCATGATGCAGCCGTACACCGTCAACAGATGACGCCGCGCCGCGAGAGCGGGCAGTGTCGCCACATGCAGGATTACGCCTTCCAGAAATTGCTTGGCGCTCTCATCCCAGTGAGGCTCTCTTGCGCCGGGCGCTACGATCACAAGCGCATCGGCGATCAACCCGGCGTCCTCGACCAAAGTCGCGCTACCTTCCGACAGGATGGACAGCGGATTAAAACCGCCCCCGTGGCGCGCCGAAACATCGCCCGCCACGCCGAACGGATCGAGCACGACAACGCGCTGGTGAAGCACATCCGCGCGCCAATCGGCGGTAAACCGCGCGAGATCGCCCTTCGGATCGATCGCGAGGACGGAGCCTGGATACGTGATCAGGTTGGGGATAATGACAGCGCGCCCTTTCCCGGCGCGCGATCCCGCCACGGTGAGGACATGGCGGTCGTCCGCCATCCCGATGGGACGTCCGCCCTCGACGTGCCGGGAGACCCGTCCATCGAAGAGGCGTTCTTTCTCGGTCTTTGCACCTATCACACCCAAGAATATCCGCCCCGCCTCATTCGCCATCTCGAATTGCAGCGCTTCCGCTTCCGCAACACGCTCCATGGCCTCAAAGCTGGCACTAGGGCCAACGCCTGCGCCCTCGTCCGACGCGCCGCGTGCCAGATCGGCCAGCAGCACATCCGGGTTTGAAGTGTTCATAGCAATTGGGAATGAAAAGTACGCGCTAGTGATGGGCGTGCTTAGGGTCTGAAACCAGCCAAAGGAAAATGACCGACCAGCCGAAAAACAGGACCCAGTTCATCTTGCGGGCTGGCCCAATATAAAGGCCCAGCAGGACGGCAATCGCGGCCACTGAGGCCACCGACCCCACCAGCCAGAAGATGGTGAGCACATGCTTCACAAAGCGCACGACATGATTTAGGGAATGAATGCTGTCTATCCCGTGCCAGGCGAACCCGGCGGCGTAGTAAACAAACGGGAACAGGAACAGCGTGCCGAACAATATCGTGTAGCCGTCAAGGAGCCCCGCTCCAATCGGAACGGGGACGCCATTCCAGATCCTCCGTTGAAATATCTGAGATGTCTCTGTCGCTCCACAATCGATTTGGTCGCGCGCATTCGCCGCACGATCCACGCGCGCCAAAAGAGTGCGCGCCCGCCTCTCAAGTTCGACTACACTTGAATTTCGTGAAGAACGGCGGGTGGCGCGCATCAACGACCGGCGCTCGAAGTCGATGAGCATATCTTCCCGGTCGCAAAGAAACGCCGCGCGCTCTACACTGCCCACGTCTTTGGTGAAGCTGGGCAGGAGATTGTTAAAATGGTAACCCGCTCCGTGACCGCAATACGGGCAATGGCATGGGAGGTTTTTGCCTTTGAGGCCAGTTCCTGGCTGGAGCTTGAAGTAGCCCTCGCATTCGGCCACAGGGCACTCGCGGCCAATGAATCCTTCCTCATCAGGCGGTAACGAGATGCTGAATTGGGACCGGAGATTGCGCAGATGTCTCATGCTGAAATCTCCTTCTCAAAGCTTGCCGTGCTCAACTCCCCGCTGAGCATCTTCGGAAGCAGACTGTTGCGCAGGGCGGCGAGGGTGCGGGATTGGGTTCGGTTGGCTTCGGCTTGTTCAAAGAGTGGGGCGCAAGCGCGGTGAAAGGCATCGAGAATCTTGGGCTCGTTCGGCAGCGCTACCTCGATGGCTCCGATGATTTCAGGCCGCACGGCGGGATAGGCTCCGCCGTCGGCCATTTGGCCGAGGTGGTCGGAGACTTCGGGCTGCGTCAGCGCTGCGTGTATGAATGACCACGGAACTTTCGTCGGCGTGAGGACGGCGAAGCCGGTGGAGGCGACGCGGTTCTCGGGCGGATTCAGCGCGAGGAAGTAGGAGCCTCGGTCGGGGCGGACGGTGGAGAGGACGGTGTCGCCGTGGCGTAGGCGGCGGCGGGCTCGGCTGGGTTCTTCGCCGCGCGGGTAGATGGCGATGTTCGCGATGTTGCCGCGACTCACTTCGGAAATCTCGACGTATTCGAGCGTCTCCAAATCGTCACTTTTGCCGAGCGTCCATGCGTTGATGGCGCTGATTTCTTCGATGGTGGCGAGACGCCAGCCGACGGGGAACATGTCGTGTTCGCCGTGCTCGAAGTGCTTGGGGAAGAGGGCGGCGGTTGTTGGGTCGATCCCGACTGGTCTGCGGCCGTCGAGTTTGGCGCGGACGGGGTCGAAATCCACAAACCAGCTCTGGAACAGCGCCCGCGCCATCGCTTCCAGCGTCGCATTCATGCGCCGGTTCAACTCGATCTTGTCGTCCAGCGCCCCAAGCACCGCCGCGATAGTTTTTTGCTCGGCGAGGGGTGGGAGCGACAGCGGCGTGTTGCGTAGAATGCCCAGGTTCGTGTGCGGCACACCGGTCTGAATCGCGTTCTGCCGAATGTAAGCCTGCTGCTCGGCGCTGGTGAAAACGTAATAGAGAAACAATGCGTCAGACTTCTTAGCATCGACGGTGAGCTTCATCTGACTCTGCGAAATCAGGTAACGGTCTGTGCCCTTCTTCGGAACCAAAGCCACTTGGCCAAGTGTTCCCCGCTGTGTGAAAACAAGGTCGCCGGGCTTTGCGCAGTTGGATGCGAGCGAGTCGGCTTTCTCTGGCGTCACATAGACGAACTCTCCATCGACCCATCTGCCGTGGCCCATGTTCGTGCCTCGAATGACTGGAACTCCGTTTGGCACATAGTCGCGTGAAACTAAGTCCGATCCAAAGGGCCCGCCAACGAGCGCATTGCGTGTTGGGGCTGCAACATCCCCAACGGAGCAATAGGTCATACCTTTCTCCACCTCTTGAACAACGACATACTCCTTGCGAATGATTTCGTGAAAGCGTTCAGGCACGTCCTCCCAGATGTGGAGATCGACCAGGAAAGGAAGGTCACTCTCGGCCAGAGCCTCTTTGAGTTCTGAAACCATCGAGCGCTGCACAGGTGTGGCAAATACTACGAGATCAAGGTCTGAGTTGATCCGCGCGGTCCATTTCACGCGAGAGCCATAGGCCCACACCACGACGCCGGGGATGAACCGGCGCAAAAGCGCGAGCAGCGTCTTTCGCTGCTCCGTCGTGATGTCGATGGCTTCCTTCATTCCCAAGTGGTTTCCGTCATCGTTTGGTAAAGGCCGATGGCGTCATCAATGAAGTCTTCGACGACCAGAAGTGTTTCCGCCGCCTTTTCGCCGCTGTAATCATGCGCGGTGTCGGTGCGGGCGTCGGCATATTTCAACCACTGCTCCACCGAGGAGGCGAAGAGGCCATTCTGGCCCGCGAGCTTGAGAATGGGCTTGGGGCTGTTGGGGACATCTGCGAGTCCGATTTCTTCGATGAGATAGCGTTTGAGGTCTTTCCACAACGTGTCGTAGCAGGTCTCGAATCGCTGAATGACCGATTCCGCGATGGCCTCGCGATCGATGTCCGTAAGCCCGGGCCGATCCTGCGCCGTCTGATGGTTGGCAAATTGCAGTTCCAGATGTTTGAGCGCCTTTTGAAGTTTTTCGTAGTCGATCATGGCTTTTTCTCAGGTTGTTCAGATTCGTATCCCAGCCCCCTCAGGTTTGCCTTGATTGCCTGCTCCAGTTTCGAGGACGCGGCGAACTGGGCGTGCAGTTCGGCGACGAGGCGCGGCATCTTTTCCTCGAAAGGCTCGCCGTCATCGTCCACTTCCTCAGCACCGACGTAGCGACCGGGCGTGAGAACGTGGCCGTGCGCGGCGATTTCGGCGGTGGTGGCAGATTTGCAGAAGCCAGCGATGTCTTCGTATTTGCCCGCGCCTTTTTCACCGCGCCATGCGTGGTAGGTGGAGACAATTTGCTGGAGGTCAATATCCGTTAGCTCGCGGTGGACGCGGTCGATGAGGGTGCCGAGTTTGCGGGCGTCGATGAAAAGGGTCTGCTTGCGGCGGTCACGACGTTTGCCGTCGTGCTTGTTCTTCGCGAGGAACCAGAGGCACACGGGAATTTGCGTGCTGTAGAAAAGCTGCCCTGGCATGGCTACCATGCAGTCCACAAGGTCGGCGTCGATGATGGCCTTGCGGATGTCGCCTTCGCCGGACTGGTTCGACGACATGCTGCCATTGGCGAGGACGAAGCCGGCCATGCCGTGGGGCGCGAGGTGGTGGATGAAGTGCTGCACCCAGGCGAAGTTAGCGTTGCCCTTGGGCGGGACGCCGAACTGCCAGCGCACGTCGTCGTCCTTGCGGAACCAGTCGGAGTCGTTGAAGGGCGGGTTTGCGAGGACGTAGTCAGCGCGGAGGTCGGGATGGAGGTCGCGGCGGAAGGTGTCGGCGTGCTCGGGGCCGAAGTCGGCCTCAATGCCACGGATGGCAAGATTCATTACCGCGAGGCGTCGCGTGGTGGCGTTGCTCTCCTGCCCGTAGATGCTGATGTCCCCGAGCTTGCCGCCGTGGGATTCAACGAACTTTTCCGACTGCACGAACATGCCGCCGGAGCCGCAGGCGGGGTCGTAGATGCGGCCCTTGTAGGGGGCGAGCATTTCAACAAGGCAGCGGACGACGCAGGACGGGGTGTAGAACTGGCCGCCATTTTTGCCTTCGGCGCTGGCGAAGCGGGTGAGAAAATACTCGTACACCCTGCCGAGGAGGTCCACAGAGCGGTGGGTCTTCTCTCCCTCGCTGGCGGCGGTGAGGGTGATGGTGGCGATGAGGTCGATGAGTTCGCCGAGGCGGTGCTTGTCGAGGCCGGGCCGCGCGTAATCTTTTGGGAGGACGCCTTTGAGGCGCGGGTTGTCACGTTCCAGTGCGACCATCGCGTCATCGACTACTTTGCCGATGGTGGGTTGTTTGGCGCTGTTTTGCAGCGTGGACCAGCGCGCACCGGGCGGCACCCAGAAAACATTCTCGGCTTTGTATTCGTCCTGATCCTCGGGATTCGCGCCGGCGTAGTCGCCCTGGCCCCCGACGAGCTTCGCGCGATGTTCCTCGAATGTGTCGGAGATGTATTTGAGAAAGATGAGGCCGAGGACGACGTGCTTGTATTCCGCCGCATCCATGTTGTTGCGGAGCTTGTCTGCGGCGAGCCAAAGTTTGGCCTCAAAGCCGATGGTGGCAGAGTTGTTCTGTTTTGGAGCAGCCATAGTGATTATGAATTTCTCCGCTCAAACCATTTCATTCGCACTCGCGATTATCTCTTTTTAGGGGATTTTGAAGGAATGGGCAAGGCAAACAGGGTTAACGAGAGGTGACCCTGCGGGCCATGCTTTTTGTGAAGAAAAAGGGCCATCTCCGAACGAAACCGCATGGTCTTTGGTTCAGGGATGGCCCTTCCACGATGTCCTTTTCGGCATGAACGCTAAACCTTGGCCAGAATCCCCTGCCTTTTGGCGTTGAACTCCGCCTCTGAGATCAGGTTCTCGGCGAGCAGTTCATTCAGGCGTTTTAGCCGCTGTTCTGGTTCGGCTGCGCTTGCCGCGCGCCTACGAAAAAGCGCTCTACGAGCAAAAATGTTCTGCGTTCTTTGAGCACGTTTACGAGCGCTATCCAGAGTGGAACGCGAACGTCTATTCGGTCGCGGTTTGATTGGGAACCGGCTGGGGATGCTAAAACCGCGCCATGCGAATTTGACTATCGGCTCTGATCGCGTCCGCCTTTATCCCTCGCATCACGCTGACGGTCGATCTGCTTGAATTGCTCTTTTTGCTCCTTGAGCATGGCCAGAACATCCCGCCGGTTTTCCGGCGAAGGCTTGATGCCGAAAGCGCCAATCAAGTGATCAACTTCCTGTTCTTCAAAACGCGAGGTGGGCACATTGGGTTTCATTTGCTTTGCGGTTCGTTGTTGATGACGGCTGCGAGTTTCTTGCGGGCCAGCGCGATCCAATCTCCGACGGTGGAGGCCGGCACGCCGATCTGGGCTTCGATTTCTTTAAAAGTGAATCCGTAACGGGTATGGAGCCAGAGCGCTTCTTTTTGCGGCTCCGTGAGGTCGATCCCAGGATATTCCGCCCAGAATTTCTCTCTCAACGCGGCTTCGCTCTCGTCGGTAAACGATGCCAGTTTGGTTCCCTCGGACGGTATTTCTGGCAGTTCGTCCGACAGGATATCTCCGCGCCGCACCTGCCTGCGGTAATGGTCAATGAACAATTGGTAGGCTTTGCGCCGCAAGAGCGGCAGCATGTGGATTTTGTCCTCGTCAAAATGAAGCAGCACATGCCGCCACAGGTCCTGGAGCAAATTCTCCGCGTCTTGCCACTGGCGCGTGAGGCGAAAGAGGTAGTCCCGGAGGTAGGTGTGATAATTGTCCACCGCTTGCGTGACGGCCGCGATTCTGCGCTCGAAGGCGGCATCCGCGGGCTCGGTCTCTGGCGCTGTGGATTTCAAATCGGTCATAAACGGGGCGATTTCACGGGGGATACGAACGGGATGACGGCTTTAACCGGTCGTCACGAGATTTTTCTGAATTTTTTTCGCGGCTGGGGTCTTGCGCTGCGGAAAAAATCCGCGAGAGCCGACCGACAGAGCGCTCTTTGATCTGCTCGCGCGGCACAGTGGGGCCGAAAAGAGCCTCACGCTGCATCGCGAAAAGAGCAACCATTTCCCGGCATTCGCCCTCGTGTTTCACTTTGACGGCAGCCAGCGATTTCTGGTTTTCGCCCGCGATCTGCGCCATGCGCTCCCGATAGCGCCCCACGGCCGATTTATAGGCGCGCACCTGATCACGAAACGCCGCGTTGTCCTTGCGGGTCAAGCCCAGCGCTTTTTTCCACCACGGCGCGCGTTTCAATTGCTTGCTAAGGACGGCAAGCTCCTCTTTTCGCTTCGGCAGCCCGTAATAGTCCGCCAGGTGCTTCTTCGTGTAGTCAAGCCGGTGGCCCTGGCGATCGGTCAACTCCACGCGCTCGCGCTCCTGTTTTTGTTGCAGTGCGCTCATGCGCGTCTCCGCTATCCGCTCGAATACCGCCCGCTGCTTTGTCAGCGCTTCATCGGGAACGCGGGCGGCGGCCTGAACCTCGTGTGCCTGGGGCAGCCGCGCCGTATCAAGGTCACTCAGGCGCGCCCGGATATCCTTGGCCTTCACCTTGAGCAGGCGCGTCGGATTGTGGGCCTTGCCCTTGCGATCGACGATGACGATGCGCTTGTCGCCATTGGCCAGAGTATAGCCAAGCCGCTTCAGGGCCTCCATGAAGGACTGTCCGGAATCCGTCGTTTCCCACGCCTCCACGATGTGGGGATCATGGTAATGGGTTGTTTCTCCGCGCTTGCGCATTTCGTGGTTCTCCTCCCGTTGGTTGCAGTAGATTTTGCCGTTCTCGCGCTCATATTCGCGCGCGAAGTCGGACAGTTTTCGTTTGGAATTGCGGATATCCCCGGCCATGCCCGTCAGGGGATGAACCCGATTCACAATAACGTGCACATGTTTTTGGGGTTCATCGCGATGCGACACGATGACCATTTCGTGCTCGCTCAAGCCCAGCGCTTCAATCGCCTGCCGGGCGGTTTCCAGCATATGCTCCTGACTGGGCGACTGTTCGGGGTGCCAAGCCAGCGAAAAGGCGAAAACCGGCTTTTCGAGCTTCCGGCCCGACCGCGACTGGCCGGACGCCTCTTTCAGGCGCTCCTGCGCCTGCGCCGTGTAGGCCATAGCCCTCCAGGCTGTGGCCGGGTCGTGGGTCCGCAGGTTCTCGGTATGCACCCACGCGACGCGGTCGCACGTATCGGCGCCCTTATCGTGCAGATAATAGGCGAACGCGCCTTTGAAGCTGCACCCGCCGGTGGTGACTTTAGGAACCATCGGTAGTGTCCTCCATCGCCTGCGTCACGATCTCGTCGATCAGGGCGCAGAGCTGTTCGATGCGGGATGAAACGTGCCCGAAAATGTGAGCATTTTTGACGACCTGATTGAGGTTGTGGCCGATCCGGTCGAGGCGTTTCAGGAAAGCGGGATCGCACCGGCGGTAGGTGTTAATGACGACGCGGCGGCGCACCTTCCGGATTATCCGCCGGCCCAATTCATTGGGCGATAATCCGGCGCGCGCGGCGATCGCACACAGCAGGGCATATTCTTCCTCGGTCAGGCGGAACATGACGTGCCGGCTGCGCCGGGTAGCTGCGGTTTTTTTTGATCGCGACATGCGATGTTTTCATCCAAAAAAAGCGCCTCGTGGTAGCGGGCCGCCCACGACAAGGCTGGTGTCGTTGGCGGCTGCCGGTCAGGGGATTCAACGGGGGGCTTGCCCCCTTGACGAGACAGTTTTTGTATACATAAACGCATCTCGCTATTCTCCTAAACGGACCATTTCCATAATTATACCACGGGCTCTGAAAAGGGGCCATTAACGTGGAGAATCTGCGTCCGAGTGGGTGATGACCGCTGGGCTTTTTCTGGCTGCATCGCAGCAAAATACTGCGCTGCGAAACGAGGTGGAGCGTGCGCACTTTGAGATGCGTGGTCGGCGTGAATGGAAGACCTCCGCACCGCAACCTCCTGACACAAAATTCCGGGCAATTCTCAAGCGCATTGCGAGCGCAAGTCTTTCCGATTTCGGCGAGGGGTAAACTCTCGCTCCGGCTAGCCGCCCCCTGCGAGAGCCTGGCTCCGTATCAGTCGCAGTCATGTCCAGGCGAACGACCGGTTTTTCACATCAGGGCGGCCAGATGAATCCGCCGCCGCCTCGGGGGGATGCGCGAGGTCACGGGTGCACTGATGAAAGACTTGAAGTCGCTAGAGTTTAATCACCGGCCAAGAGGTGCATTCGGAATTGGCATCAGCATGAAAGTAAGCGGTCACCGAAGGCAGCCAAGCACCAGACGCACACCGTGGCGTCCGAAAAACACTGCTTCACTCCAGCGACCCGCTGGCGGCGACCCAAGAACGTCCCTTCGCCAACAGTCTTGGGATGAAATTCGTGCCCGTACCTGGGACGAAGGTGTTGTTTTGCATTCACGACACGCGCAAAGGAGATTATCGCGAGTACGCGGAGGCGAGGGCTGGTTTGGACGACTCCTGGAAGGACGCGAAATCGGAAGCCGGGAATCTGCCCGTGAGCGATGGAGAAGACCACCCTGTGGTGATGGTGAGCTGGGACGACGCGCAGGACTTTTGCAAGTGGCTCAGCGCCAAGGAAGGCAGGATCTACCGCCTGCCCACGGATACTGAGTGGAGTTGGGCGGCGGGGATTGGAGATCAGGAGGATGCGACGGCACTTCCCGGGAGCAAGGACTGCAAGATAGATGGCATGTATCCCTGGGGCGACCAGTGGCCGCCGCCGGCGGGCTCCGGCAACTATGCAGACCTGACCTTGAAGGAGAAACTGCCCTTGCGCCCGATCTTTGAAGATTACACGGATGGGTACGCGACGACTTCGCCGGTGATGCACTTTAAGCCCAATGGATTGGGCTTGTATGACATGGGAGGAAACGTCTGGCAATGGTGTGAGGATCGGGTGGATGCGGAGAGTAAAGAACGAGTGTTGCGGGGCGGCTGTTGGGCCATCTACGGCCGTTACGGCGCGCTGTCTTCCGCCCGTTTCCGCGCCGCCGCGACGTTTCGCCGGGATGCCTACGGTTTCCGTGTCGTGGTGGAGCGGTGACCTTTGCTCGTTAACGGCCTCATGAGCTTGCTGGTTGGTGCAGTTGAAACTTGACCCTTGAAACCAGAGAACGAAGAAAGTCGCAGAAGTAACCCGAGATCGTGACTACTGTGCCGACGCTCAGATTGAAAGTGGTATTCCGAAAGATGGCGGCGCATCGCGATCCCGAAAGCTATGTGGCGGGCAGCACCCCACTGAACGTGGATGCGCCACGCTATTCCGGCGACATTGATGTTTTTCACGATCGCGAGGAACGTGTGGCACAAGCGGCGCAGGCGGATGCCGCTGCGTTGCTGGCTGGGGGCTTCGAACTGGAATGGTTCCGTCGCGACCCGACCATGTGGGCGGTCATTGCTGCCCGATCCGGACCGGATTGAGACCTACCAAACCCATGCCGGACAACGACGCGGGCACTGGCCGAGCAGCCCGGAAATCAGCGCCGCCATGCTTGAGCACTACTCCAAACCTGAGCCTTAACCGGAAAGATCCGCACCTCTCCGGGTGGTCGGTCGTTGTCATTTCCGGCAATCGTTGTGGTGCTCCCTTGACGATGGCGTGTATGAGGGTCTAAGCGCGAGCTTCGCTAATGTTCTCGTCTTGGCCGCAGGTGCGGATTTATCGTCGGAAGACCCCGTGAAACAGTTCCTCGCTCTCACCACTTTGGTGCTGGCTTCGCTGGCTGCGCTGCCTGCCGCCGACGGGCCGAAGCTTGCGGCCAAGCCGAACATCATCTTTATCCTGGCCGACGATCTGGGTTACGGCGATCTGGGCTGTTACGGGGCGACCAAGGTCAAGACGCCGAACATCGACCGGTTGGCGCGCGAAGGGATGCGCTTCACGGATGCACACTCACCCGCCTCGGTCTGCACGCCGAGCCGATACAACCTGATGACGGGCCGGTACTGCTGGCGGACTTGGGCCGGCCATGGCACAATCTGGGCAAACGATCCGCTCCTGATCGATGACGGACGCCTGACGGTTGCTTCGCTGCTCAAAAGCGCCGGCTACTTTACCGGATGCGTCGGCAAGTGGCATCTCGGCTTCGGACGGCCAGCCACGCCGGGATGGGACGACTTGCTCGGGCCGGATTTCAATGGGGAATTGCGGCCCGGGCCGTTGGATGTCGGATTCAATTATTTCTATGGGATGCCGGCGGTCGGGCAGCACCCAAATATCTTCATCGAAGGACGGCGCGTCGTGGGCCTCGATCCGGGAGATCCTATCCGATTCGTCAACGATCCGCGCCCGGAATATCGCGTGAAGTACCTTGAGCGGCCGCGAACTTCACCGACCAACCTGCAAATGGCCAGTGGCAAGAGCGCGGAGTATGTCTTCGAAGACGCCGCACTGCGCCTCACGGAAAAGGCGGTGACGTTCATCGAGCAGCATCGCGACGCACCTTTCTTTCTGTATCTCGCCCACCGCAACATTCATGCGCCGTTGAGGCCCAACGCACGTTTCGTGGGAACGAGCGAAATCGGCGTTTACGGCGATTTCATCCATGAACTGGACTGGTCGGTAGGTGAAGTGTTGGACACGCTCGACCGGCTGAAGATGGCGGAGAATACACTCGTCTTCTTCTCGAGCGATAATGGCGGCGTGCAGGCGTACCGGCGGATCGACCACGCGGAGATTTCGGGCCACAGGATCAACGGACCGCTTCGAGGGCAGAAGACCGAGGTTTACGAAGGCGGCCATCGCGAGCCCTTCCTCGCGCGCTGGCCGGGCCGGGTGAAAGCGGGCAGTGAAAACCGGCAGCTCATCGCCCTCACGGATGTTTTGGCGACGTCCGCCGATCTCCTCGGCGTTTCCCTCCCGCACGAGGCGGCGGAGGACAGCTTCGGCTTCGCGCCCACCTTGCTGGGCCAGGCCGACGCGGCCGGCGCCCGCCAGAGCCTGGTGAACGACAGCATGATGGGTTTGTACTCGATCCGTGAAGGGCCATGGAAGCTGATCGTCGGGCAGGGGGGCGGCGGTTCGTATGCACAAGATCACTTGCCTCGACCGGCCCCGAATCCCACCGATGAGGAGGGCCTGGAGCATGCCGTCGCGGTCTCGCCTCCGCCGGTGGCGGACCCCGCCGATCCGCCAGGGCAGCTTTACAACCTCGACGACGATCTGGGTGAAACGAAGAACCTCTACAAGGAGAGGCCGGATCTCGTCGCCCGGCTCGGTGCACTGCTCGAGAAGATCCGGACCGACGGCCGTAGCCGGCCATGAAGCGCAATCGGCACGAATGGTCCTCTGGTTTTGGCTGCTTTGAAGACCACGCCTTTCAAAATTCACCACGGTCGAGCGATCGTTCCATCGCCGTGCGCATTTCGAGAAACGCCACTAGTTTCATAAGGTCGAAAAATCCTCTTTTTCCGGTCCACCCGAGCCATTCCTTGCACGCCCGATAGATGTGGGAACAGGCCGAATCACAGATGTCCTTCACCCTCCTCCAATCCCAATCACCGAACCCGGCCCGCAGTTGCCTGCGCGAGCCAGTTACCAAACGAGACGGCGAATGCCCCGCACGAAGTCGAAATGCTTGTCCCGGCTGACGATCGGCAAACCATGCTGCACCGCAATCGCGGCAATCCAGAGATCATTTGACGGGATGGGCGTCCCGGCCCGTTTCAGTTGGTCGCTGATTTTCGCGTATGGCCGGACGGTTTCGGTGTCGATCAAGAGAACCTCCGACAGGGCCTGCAGTTCATCGAGCGCCGACTCCATCACCTTGCGGATGCGTGAACCGATTAATCCGAAGCGGTATTCGCCCAGGACGATCACCGGCAGACTGATTCTGGCCGCTTTGGCGACGATTACTTTCAACCTCGCATCGCCGTCGAAAAACGCCGAAAGCGCGTTGGTATCGAGAATCACTTCCAAGCCTCAGGGTCGATGCGCTCAAATTCGTCTTCAATGGCTGCGTCGATCCGGCGCAATTCCGCGGAATGCTCTTTCATGGCTCCGAAAAGTTTCATCCAACCAGGTTGACTCGTTTCCTCAGGTTTCGCGAGCTTGTCGCGCAAGGCTTCGTTTACCAACTGCTTGAGCGATTGCCCACGCGCGGCTGCGGCGGTCTTGGCCTTGCGGAAAAGTGGTTCGGGAATCTCCAGCGTCGTCTTCATGAAAGCACTGAACCATATTTATGGGTGTGCGGCAAGCGCTCACGCAAAACCGAGTCTCTCCGGCAAGTTCTCCCCGCAATTCCTCCTGGCGGCACACCCGCCGCGATTTCCGGCCCGTTCACCCCGGCCGAGCGATCCTGCCATCGCCGTCCGCACGCCGGGGAACGAGCAAGATTCCTCGACAAGCCCGCGAAGACTGCGATAGGTGACCATGAAAAAACGTCTCATCCTGCGACGCGGCGGTCCGGACTTGCTCACCGAGGAGCTGGTCAACGTGATTTCGCGCGATGAGGATTTTCAATTCAAGCCTCTGTTTGACGTCGTCTACGCCAATCTCCGCGCCCGCAATGCCGCGCACGGCGGAGAGGAGATGTTGCGCCTGCGCCTTTACGATAAACTGCAATGGCTCGTGCAAGTCGGCGGCGTGGACAAGGCGGGGAAAACGTACCGCGGAAATTCCGAAAGGCTGCGCCCTCTGACCGAACAGTTGGCGGCGAAACATTGCCATGAGCTGCTCGATGCGGCGCGCCACGCGGTGCCGGAGGCCACATCCCCGCGCCGCGGCGTCGAGGGTTTTGACGCGGCGCCGCTTTTCCGGCGCCTCCCCTGAGCGGGCGTCTAAGGTCTAGGCGGGCCTGACAACAACGCTGATTGCGCTCGGCGCCGAATGGCCGCAGTCTGCGGCATGGCCATGAAGAAAACTTTCAGGACGTTCAGCGACGACGAGAATTACCGTAAGGGAGCCTGCCACGGAGCACGCTGGTTTTTGCAGACGACCCGGACATTGATCTCCGAAGGTCGGAGCACGGAGGAGCTATCCGAACACCTCAAGGATTTACTGGGTGTGATGGAGGATTGGCGCAAAGGACTTGGTGACCTGCCGGACGGCAACCCGTGGGACTGGAGTTACCGGGATCTGGCGAGCGTCGTCAAATCGCGCAAGCAGAAGTAGGCGGCGCTGATTATTTCGAGGCGGACAGGGTCGCGACGATCTTTCTCAAATCATCCAGCTCCTGCTCCAATTTTTTGATCCGGACCGCCGTCTTCGGAAGCCGGCGGTAATGGGCCACCAGTTCCCGCGCCTCCTTCGCTACGATGCCGTACGTCCCCATCAGTTGCTGCCCCGCCGGCGCGTCCTTGCTCACGCCACCCTTGGCGGCGACTACGACCTGGTCCCCGATCTCAACGTGCCCAACGACTCCAACCTGACCGGCAAGCGTCACGTATTTGCCGAGTCGCGCGCTTCCCGAAATGCCGGTTTGCGCGATGATCAGGCAATGGGGCCCGATGATGACGTTGTGGGCAACTTGCACGAGGTTATCGATCTTCGTCCCGGTCTGAATCCAGGTCCGGCCGAAACGCGCCCGGTCGATCGTGGTGCAGGCGCCGACTTCCACGTCATCGTCGAGTTGCACGTGGCCCCGGTGTGCCAGCCGGTGGTGCCTTCCTTCCGCAAATCGAAAGCCGAAGCCATCGCCTCCGATGACGGCATTGCTCTGAATGACGACGCGATCTCCCAGAATCGTCCCCTCGCGCAGTGCCGCCTGCGGATGCACGTGGCAGTCTTCACCGATTCGCGAATTGCGTCCGACGAAGACGTGCGCTCCCACGACGCTTCGCGCTCCGACGCGGACACCAGCCTCGACGACCGCGTAGGCTTCGATGTCTGCGGCGGGGTCGACTTCCGCCGTGTCGTGGACGATCGCGCTCGGATGAATCCCGCGGGTCCGATGCGCTGCCACAGGCGCAAATCGGTCGAAGATCGCGTCAAAGGCCGCGGCTGGAGCTGCCACACGCAGAAGCACCTGCGCCAGCACCTCATTGAAGCCCGAAGGCACCAGGACGACGTCCGCCTTGGTCGCGCGCAACGCACGAAGGTGCTTGGGATCCTCGTAGAAAGTAATCTGTCCAGACTCCGCCTGGTCGAGAGAGGTGGCGCCGAAGATGCGCATCGCCGGATCGGCGCCGCTGGGAAGTTCCGCCCCGATGGCGTGGGCGATTTCGTGCAGGGTAAGCGTCTGAACGGCCACGGTAGTCGAGAGGTGTGATGATCTCGAACGCCTCACAATGGCAGCGACTTGCAACTCAGCCAGGTCGGCTGGGGAGTCCTGAACGAAAACATTCGATCTTCCACCATCGCGGTTGCGCCGTCAACTTTCATCACCGGTGATTTCCCGGCCGCGTTCGCCGATCCTTCGGAATTCCGGGACGGCCACTTAGAGGGCGTCTAAAAAGTAGGGATGGGTCGCGTTGCGCGCAATTCTGACTTGGGCAAGGCGCGAGGAAGGAGCATACCCTCTGCGGTCTGTGACTGAGGAGCAACGCAGCCCAAGCCAGAATTGCGCACAACCCGGAGGGCGAGGGAGCTTTGGGCCGTCTCGCCGCGTTGCTCACTCATCGCAGCCCGCTGCGGGGATACTCATCGCTCGCGCCTTGCCATCCGGCCCAAAGCTCCCTCGCGCGACCCATCCCTACTTTTTAGACGCCCTCTTACTCGAAGTTCCGGGCCTTGACTTCTTCCTGGATTCTTTCGGGAATGGCCAGTCCGAACTTCTCGAACTCCTTGGCGGCGCACTCGGGGCAATAGCCATGGCTGATGGAAGCCCGGGTGTGCCGGCGGATGTAGGTGTCGATTTGGTTCCAGTAGCCGGAGTCATCCCGCACGCGCTTGCAGCCGCAGCAGATTGGGAGCAGGCCCTCGAGGGTCTTCACCTGGTCGAGGGCCGCTTGCAGAGCGGCGTTCGCACGCAAGGTTTCGGCCGCCTGCCGCGACGAGCGTTGCGCAAAGTAGCAGATGGCCACGAGAAGAATGGCGGCGAGCGCACCGGCGCACAGGACGATCGCGGGAAGCGGGGAAGCGAGGCGCATTGCCAGGGCCGGCGTCGGCCACATCCGTAGGGTCCACGTGGCCCCGGGTAATTCAATTTTTTCGCGCACCACCCACTCTTCCCGGGTCGGCTGGCCGAGCGCGTCCCGTGCATAAAGGGTCTGGTCGCCTTCGGAAATCTGGATGGCTTCACCAGCGGCGACCGCGTCGGGCAGATAGCGATCGAGGGAAGACTGCGCTTTGAAGGTTGCCAGCAGCATTCCGTGCGATTGGCCGTCGACGATCACCGGCACGCAGATGACGAACCCGAGTTCGCCGCGGGCGAGCTTCAGAACAGGGGACACGACCGGTTGACGGTCCCGCTCGGCTTGTTGAACAGCCGCCTCGCGGGCCTCATTCCCGTCGACGTTGCGATCGGATTCCGCGCTGTCTTTCGGAACGATCCAGCGCACCCGGTGCGCGGAGTCCACCCATTCAAGCGCTTCCGCACCGGACGAGTCACGAAGATAGTCGGCGGCATCGGCTTCCCAAGCCGGCTGCGCGCCTTCGCCGGCAAATTCCCACCGCCGGGTCATCCGGACCAAACCGCGGATGCGGCTCTCCATGCGAACGCTGATTTGGCTCTGCACGCTTTCCGCGCCCGCTTTCACCGTTTGGCCGATTTCCTGGTCCTGCTTGTTTTCAAGAGCGAAGTAGAGGACGAGTGAAGCGGTGAAGACCAGGAGCGCCAGGGGGATGGGCAGCCAGCGTGGAGTACGTTCGACGCGGCGGCGGGCCAAATGCCAGGCGATCAGGAACAATCCGGTGCCGAGCAGGGTAAAAGTTCCCGCGGTATGCATCGCAATGCGCGATAACTGCCCCCAGCCGTAGGTGCCCGGCAGCCCAAGCGCATAGCCCAGCAATGAAACCAGACTGATGCTGCTGGTGATCGACGCCAGCGAACCCACGAACAAGCCCTTCCACCAGCGGTGGATTCCCGTGCCCAGGAGGACGAGGGCCCCGCCGCTAAGGACGAAACAGAACGATGACACCGGCGACATGCGCCCGAAGTGCGATGTCCCGGTTGTGAGGTGGCTCCGGAAGAGGAGTTGATCGATCTTGAGATCGGCGTCGAAGAGATACTCACTGAGGGTGAGCCCGCCGATAATGGCGACCACCGCTCCGAGCACGGGCACGGCCACGGCGGTCCGCCCCGAGACGCGGATGCAGAGCGCCGCTCCCGCCAGAACAAAGCAAAGCGCGGTATTGAATTTCATCGGCGCCATCGTGGGACGCACGTGAATTAATACGGGAAGGTTCAGGAGCCAGCCAATCATGACCAGGACACCGATTGCGGCGCATAGACCGCCAATTCCCGCGATGGCGCAACGCAATCTCGCGGACTTCGCGGGGTAATCATGATCGGGCGTTTCCATGCAGTTGCCTCATACTACCACATCCGATCCCAACTTGTCCTTATGACATTTTTCGTCGACAGGTTCCGGTTTGACTCAGGTTTCGAGAATTCACGCCCTTCATTGCTGGAAGCCCTCATGTTGCCCTGGACCTCACCGCGCGGTTTTCGGTGCCTTTTTAAAGGCGGGCAAATTGGACCGCGTATTCTCCGCATTGGCTTCATGGCCGGACTCTGCTTAATCCAAACCTATGCAACTCCATCGCAAGACAACTCTCGTCACCGGCGGCACTCGAGGGATCGGCGCCGCCACGGCCCTGGCCTTCGCCCGCGAGGGCGCCAATGTCGCCATCTCCTCACGGCACGACGATGCCGACGCCCAGCGTACCAAGCGCGAGATCGAGGCGCTCGGTGTCCGCTGCGCTATGATCCTCGCGGACTGCGGCCAGCCTTCGCAATGTGAAGCGCTCGTCGCGCAAACGGTCGCGGCGTTCGAGGGGCTGGACGTGCTCGTCCATGCCGCCGGCGGAGCGGTGCCCGGTGGACTCCTGGAAGTAACACCCGAGGCGTGGAACGGCGCTTTCGATGTGCATGTGCACGCGGTGTATCACCTTTCCCGCGCTGCCGTGCCGCACCTGCGGAAGGGCAGGGAGGGCGCCATCATCCTCATCTCCTCGACTGCGGGAAAACTCGGCGTGATGGGCAACCTCGCCTACCAGGCCGTGAAGGGCGCCCTCCCGCACCTCACGCGGGCGCTCGCCCGCGAACTGGCGAACGACAACATCCGCGTGAACTGCGTCGCGCCGGGCGTGATCCGGACGAAATTCCACGAGCACATGAGCGCCGAGCAGAAGAAGCTGAATCTCGAACATCGAATCCCTCTGCATCGCGAGGGTACCCCGGAGCAGGTGGCGGACGCGATCCTGATGCTCGTGAAGAACGACTACATCACCGGCGACACGATGACGATTGACGGCGGGTTAACCTCCCGGATTGCCTAGCCAAAGCCGTTGAGGCAAACGGCCACACCGCCGGCCACGAGGTACTCAACTCCCGCGCGGCGCAGTTTGACCAACAGACTTTCGAACGTGTCGGGCATCGGGTTCGGGCAAGTGGATGCCAAGGCTCCGCAGATTGTCATTGAGCGCCTGGAGTTCACGGAGCGGATTCGTCGACCGCGGACGGCCAACCTGCTTGCGGATTTTTTCGCCAAGTCCCATTGGAGGTCAGGCGGTGAAGTGCATCCCGGCACCATAACGGGCGACCTGGGGTCGTGGCAAGAACGGAGCCTCGTACGGCCGAACCGCAATCAAGCGGTGGACGCGGCCAGGGAGCCCGCGGGCGGCGTCGATTTTCTTCGCCAAATTCGACCCGCGCATGCCAATCTATTGACCATGAAATGCATCCTTCCCCTCCTATTGCTCGCCTTCACGACCCCGCTTGTCCTCGCCGAGATCCCGGACTCCTACTATCCGCGCACTGTGTTCTCCGACGATTTTTCCGGCACGGAATTTGGCAAGCGATGGGGCCACTACAAGAGCGCCAGCGTGATCAAGGACGGAGTGCTCATGGGCATCACGCCGGAGAATTCGGACCATCCGGCGGTGGACAGCGTGAAGTTTGATCCCGAGTGCGATTTGGAGGTTTCGGTCAAGTTCACCTTCGTGAGCGACAAGGCCAAAAACTTCAACGTGTGGTTTGACGACAAGGACTACAAAGGCTCGCACGCCGGGCACATTTGCAATGTCAGTGTGAGCCCCACGACCGTAAACGTCGGGGATGGGAAGACTGGAAATTTTCGCAACGACATTTACGAGGCCAAGAAGGCGACACCCCCGACTCTTACTCCGGAACAAAAGGAGCTTCTCAAGTCGAAGAACAAGAGCTTTCCCATCAAGTTGACCCTCCAGGATTGGCATACTCTGCTCATCCGCACAAAGGCCGACGTCCTGGAGGTGACCATCGACGGAAAGCCGGTGGGCTCGTTCCAATCCGAGGGAGTCGGACACGAATCCAAGACGCTGGTCAGCCTGACCACGGTTCCCGTGGACGTGCACTACGACGACTTCAGCATCAAAGCGGCGGCAAAGCCGTGAAAGACTCGTTGAGCAAAGCAGCCATCGTCATTCTCCTGCTGGCCGCCACAGTTTGGGGAGCGGATGCGCCGACCCCGCCGGCGCTGACCGACGCCGAGAAGCAGGCCGGGTGGAAACTCATGTTCGACGGCGTTAGCACCACCGGCTGGCGCGGTTTGGGCATGGATGGGTTTCCCTCGGTTTGGGTGGTCCAGGATGGCTGCCTGCGATGCCTTGGCGGCGGCAAAGACACAGCGAACGATCTGGTGACGGTGGACGAATATGAAAACTTCGAGATGTCCTTCGAGTGGATGATCCCGAAGCTCCAGGGAAACAGCGGAGTGAAGTATCGCGTCCAGGAGGAGAAAGGGAAGGGCTATGCCTTCGGGTGCGAGTACCAGTGCATGAACGACCCCGACGCCTTCGACAAGCATGCCAGCGGCGCGCTCTACGATGTGTTCGCGCCGGAGGGGAAGAAGCTTGCGCCGGATGGCCAGTTCAACCAGTCACGCATCATCGTCCGGGGCAACCACGTCGAGCATTGGCTCAACGGCGTGAAAGTGATCGATGCGGAGTTTGGCAGCGAGGCGATGAATGCCGCCCTCGCGCAGAGCCATTTTCGGAACAGCGATTGGGGCAAACAACCGCTGGGCCACATCATCCTGCAGGATCACAACAGCGAGGTTTTCTTCCGGAACCTCAAAATTCGTGTGCTGCCTTAGAGGAATGCGGCTCGGCCGTGCTGCGCTTCTGTGTCGCAGGGGTGGGACCGCGCTCGGTTATCCCTTTCCGAGAGGTTGGGCGATATGCGCTTCGGGCGGAGGGGTGAAATCGAAGATGGAAGGCGCGAGTGGTGTGGGGCGCTGATTCTTGTAGACAGTGACGATGCGGTCGCCCTTGGGGAGAAGGGTCTCGGAGCGCTCGATCTTGAAATCGTCGCCCACCCACACGGTCAGTTCCTTGAGCATGTGCCGCAGGCCCGGGCCACGCGGCGTGAGAACAAGGCGGTAGCCCGGCGGTTCACGAAAGGCTTTGCACGTGTAAAACTGCTCGAGTCGCTGGAAATTCAGGCCGGCCGTCAGCGCCGCGATGGGATCGTCGAAAAAGGCCTTCTGGCCCAGCGTGTAGAGCTCGGCTTCCTTGAAGTTGGGATAATATATCCAGAGCTTTTGGCCGTTGCTGACAGTCAGACTGGGACTGCTGCCGGTCACTTCGCGGCGGAATTTGTTCGGGCTCAGAAAAGCGATATTACCTTCGCTGGTCAGGGGTTTGGTGAGAAGGTGGGTGTTGCGTTCTTCGACGAAATCCGCGGAGAGGGACGGGTACTTGGCGCGGTGTTCCTGGAGATCTTTGAGCAGGGTCTGCGTTTCCGCCGGGGAGAGTTCGGCGGCCTGGATCGGAAGCGCAAGGCAAAGGAAGAGGAAGACACAGAGCGGGCGGGCCATGTTGGGAGAGAGTGCTTGGTTCTTAGTGCTCAGTTCTCAGTCCGCATTCGCCGAGATCGTGGTTCTGAGTTTTTAAAATGCGTTTTGCAAAGATCGGCGGCGCGGGGCGGCAGCGCACGCGATAGGGGCGAAATGCTAAATGCTCAATCTTAAATGCTAACTGAACAAAGGCACGTAGTTGAACCACTGTTCCGGGTGACGGCGGATGACGCTTTCGAAGACCGTGGCGATCCGCTGAGTGTTCTCGGGAATGGCGTTTTGGGAATCGCCGTTGGTGACCATGGCGACGGGGGGCTCGGCCACGGTGCGGTAGCCACCCTCACCATCGTGCAGGACGAAGGCGGGCAGCACACTGGCGCCGGTATGCTGAGCCAGCAAAGCCGGGGCGGTTGAGAATTCCGTCTTTTGGCCGAAGATATCGACGCAGGCGCCGGTACCGGCGTACGGACGGTCGACCAGCATCGCGATCAGCTCGTTTCGGCGGAGGGTTTGCATCATTTCGACGAACGCGAAAGGGTGGCCGTGGCCCACGGTGATGGTCTTGATTCCCAATTGCCGCCGGCAGGCTTCGCGCCAACGGGTCAATTCGGAACTCGGTTCCTCGAGGGTCACCACAGTGAGCGGGAGTCCGAGCCGGGCGAGCATGAGGCCGCCCAATTCCCAGTGGCCGAGGTGGCCCGTGACCACGATGACGCCAGTGCCCGGAGCGCGGGCTGCGGCGAGATGCTGTTCGCCACCATCGTAATGCAGGAGCGATTCCGCCCGATCGGCCGCGTGAGGACCGGCGCACAGGAAGTAATCGGCGAGCATGCGGCTGAAGTTCACGACATTCTCTTCGCACAAAGCGTCGAGCGGAGCCCCATCCAGACCCGTGACCAGGCTCAGATTGGTGCGCAAGGCGGACTTTGCCTCCAGGCTGCGGGCATACGCCGCGAGGCCGATGCGTGGAGCGAGCCATTGCGAACAGGCTCGTGGAAAGACGTGGGCAAAGACGAAGGCCGCCTTGAATCCGCTGATCGTGTAAAGGGAATCGCGCATCCGGGAGGCTATTTGGCCCCCCGCCAGGCGTAGGCTGGCAGGATAAAGCAGAGCGTGGCCAGCGCACACCACGCCACGCCGATCGAGCACACCGAGCCGAGACTGCGCAAGGCCGGATTGGCCGCGAAAGCCAGGGACGCGAACCCGCAGGTCGTGGTCAGCCCACTGAGGAGCACGGGCTTGACGACGGTCGCCAGGTTGGTCTGCCGGTCGCCTTCCTGCCGCATGGCGACGACCACATAGATGCCGTAGTCCACGCCGACACCGAGTACGAGTGGGAAGGCGAGGACGTTGAACATATTGAGGGGGATGCCAAAGAGCTTGAGAGTCGTCACGAGTGCGCCGATGGAAAGCGCCAGGCTGAGCATGAGAATAAATAGTGGGAAGGCGCTACGGTAGAGGAACAACAGGAGCAGGACATTGAAAAGAACCATGATTGCCGAAAGCTCGGTGAGCTTGCGGTGTGCCCAAGGCACGAGATCCTGCAGCGTATAGCTCCAGCCGGAGATTTGCACGGGTACACCGGCGCTTTCGATTTCGGCGCGGAGCTGCTCCTTTTCGGCAAAACTCGAGAGTGTTCTGATGGGGGTGATATAGGCGGCGCCGAGATTCGGGTCGCGGGAGAAGAAGCGATCCAGCACGAACCACCAACTCGAGTCTTTCGGAAGGGCCTGCCGCCAGTCGAGGACGGCATGTTTGCCCCCCGCGGCGCCCTGCAGAGTGTCGAGCAAATCGAAGGCCGGTTGAAAGGCCTTGGGACTCATGCCTTCGGTATTCAGCGCGGTGGCGAGCGCGGCGCGCGACGCGGCAAAATCGACGGATTGGAGCCGGACCGTGTTTGCCGCAACGCGTGCCGGGGAGATCGCGAGGGCGGCCGGTGAAGCTGCGGAGTGGATCTTTTTTTCGACGACCAGCCGGGTCCAGAGCGCCTGGAGTTTCGCCCAGCCCCCGTGAAAGCTCTCCGGGTCGGGAGTGCGCAGCAGGACGATGACCGGTTCGGCGGCGATGGGCATTTTTGCCTGAATCGTTCGCAAGGCGATGCCCGCCTGGCTGTCCTTGGGCTCGAGCGATTTTGGATTCGAATCGAATTCGACCTGCCCGACCGGGAGCACGGCAAAGACCGCGCACACCACCAGGAGGGTGGCGAAGCTGACAAAAAAGGCGCGCGGGGACCGGTAGACGCATCCGACAAAGGACGCGCCCGCGCTCCAGAGCCAGTCGCGATGTTTCAGGCGGAATTTCCGGCCAACAAAGGCGAAGAACACCGTGGTCATGAAGAGACCCGCGCAGAGGATGCCAATCGCGATGAGCACCCCGAGCTGAATGAAGCCGGTCGACTCGCTGCGCAGAAAACAGAGAAACGCGGCGGCGGTGGTGAGGGCTCCGAAACAGACGCCCTTGCCCTGGCTGCGCAAGGCGGCGGCGACGGCGTCTTCGTACTCGGCGCCAGCCTCGCGCTCCCGCTCGTAGACGGCGTAAAGCATCATCCCGAAATCGACGCCGAGCCCGATCAGAATGGAGCACAGGCCGATGGTGATCATGTTCAGCTCGCGAAAAAAGACCGCACCCAGCCCCACGGCGATCACGCAGCACAGGGCGAGCACGGCCATGATCGCCAGCAAAGGCCGCAGCCGCCGGAAGCCGATGATGAAGACGCTGGTCACAAGCAGGACCGAGCCCGCGATGGTCGAAAGCACATCACCGGTCATTTTTTCGGAGAGCTCGGCGACGTACGGGGTGCGTCCGGTGACGAGGATTTTCGGCGCGGGACCGGTCCAGCCGGCGAGGGCACGGCGCTGGAAATCCTCGAACTGGCGCATGATGGTCTGGCAGGTGTGCGTCCCGAGGTCGGGCTGGTTGGTCTTGACGAAGATCAGATGGAGCGTGCCGTCGGGCGAAACCAGAGGACGCGTTTGATCGACGGAAAAAGAGCCGGAGAGCGGCCGGAGGGCCGGCCCGATGAGACCGAGGGGATCCATGTCCAATTGCATCTCGGCTGTTTGCGAACCAGCCTCCAATTTGGCGTGCAGCATTTTCAGACGGGCCGCGATTTCATCCGGGCCCAGCGCGTGGATGGCCTGCTCAAAATCAGCCGGGTCGAGATTGAGAAGCAGCGGGACGGCGAGGGTGCGCGCCGCTTCGACACCGTCGGGGGAATCGGCTGGGGAGCGATCCATCACCCGTTCGACCCAAGGCTCCTCGCGGAGCTTCGAGGCAAAGTAATCGGCAAACGCGTCGAGATCCACCTGGCCGCTCGTGTCGTGCAGGCCGATCGTGAGCTCGCGGGCCTGGCTGAACTCGCGGTCGAACGTCTTGAATGCCTTCACCGCCTGAAATTGCTGGGGCAGCAAATCCAGCACGTCGGAGGCGAAATGGACACCGAAAACGATCGTCAGAACCGAGGCCACGACCAAGGCCAGCACGCCCAGGCTGAGGGCTAGGCGGTGATGCGTGACGATGCGGGCGAAGGTGCGATCCAGACTCATGCGCAGACCCGATGCACCCTAGCGGTTGAACTGAAATACGAATCGCTGGTTCTCGTCCGGGAAAGCCGCAAAGAGCATGCTGAGCTGGCCGCCGGTATATTTGGTTTCGACGTGGGCCGATTTCGGAAAGTCCGCCGCATTGGGCTGCCCAAAGGCGCCGCGCAATTTCAACCACGGTCGCAGGGCTTGGGGCGCGCCTTCCGCCGCCCCCTGCCAGGAGCCGTGGACGAGCAATCCTTCGGCGCGGGAGATGGAAGCATCCTGCCGCACGGACATGAGCGGCAGTCCGCCTCCTTTCATGAAGTCGAGTTGGAACTCATCCTTGCCGCGCTGCTGGACGACCACGTCACCAATGAGGGTCCGCTTGCGATTGGAATACTTCAACTGGCCGACGTGCGCCTGCCAGGTCGAGTCGGGCGCGGGAAAAGAGTGGGGTGTCTGGCAGGCCGTCAGACCGAGGGCGAGCGCCAGAGCGCCGGCGAAAATCAAGGAGCGCATGGCGTGGCAGCGGGGGTAGGGTCGGTGGGGATGGGCGTCAGCGACAGCCGCGGACACAGCGCCGCGAATTTCTGGAGGAAGACGACCAGATAGAAGATCTGCATCCGCCACCAGATCGAGAAGCCGCCATCGAGGTTGCCGGCGAGAACGGCGTTGACCGCCGCGGCCAGTTCGAAACGGCCGGTCGGCTGGCTGATCACCTCGATAAACTCGTGCTGATACCACGAATTGACGAAGCGCAGATAGAGATCCATGACGCGATTCAAGCGTTTGGCATAGAGGGCGAAAAGTTTGGGCGCCTTGGGTGGGTGATCCAGCGCGATGTGAATCGCATCCGCGGCCTGTTCGCCCGAGGCCATGGCGAGGAAAACGCCGGTGCTGAAGACGGGGTCAATGAAACCCGCGGCGTCACCGACGAGCAGCCAGCGTGGGCCGACGAGGCTGGTATTGCGATAGCTGTAGTCGCCGGTCGAGTGCACCGGAGTCACACGCCGGGCGCCGGCCAGGATTTCCGAAAAATGGGGCTGCTCGCGGAAGCTCGATTCGAGGGCCTCCTCGGGCGAGACGCGCCATTTCTTGAAATTCGCCATGTCGGTCACCATGCCGATGCTGGTCTTGGTGTCGCTGAGCGGGATGACCCAGAACCATCGGTCCCGCGCGCGGACCATGCGGGTGAGCGTGCCGCCATCAGCGCCGGGGGTGCGGCGGACATTCTCGTAATGGGCAAAGACGGCAAATTTTTGGAGGTGTCCGTAGTTCTTCTTGAGATGGCGCTGCTGGCCGATGACGGTATTGCGTCCGCTGGCGTCGATGACGTAATGGGCGCGAATCGGACTGGCCTCCTCCCCCACCAGGAACACCGTGGCGCCGTCCTCGTCAAAATCGACACGCTCGACGGCCGTTTCCTCACGCACTTCGGCGCCGAATCTCGCGGCGTTTCCCAGCAGCAGTTGGTCGAAAGTGGCGCGCTCGACCTGGTACGAGCGGTGATGGGCCAGGCGAAAACCGTCACGAAAGTGAAAGATGATGTGGCGGTTGCCGCAGGCCGTGATCAATTCCGCGCCATGCTTGGGCTGGGCGGTGCGATCGAGTTCCTCGCGGATGCCAAGGCGGTCGAACACCGGCATGCTGTAGGGCAGCAGCGATTCGCCGATATGAAAGCGAGGGAATCTTTCCCGCTCGAGGACCAGGACGCGGCGTCCGGACTTGGCGAGAAGGCAGGCGGCGGTGCTGCCCGCGGGGCCGCCACCGATAATCGCGACGTCGTAAGTTTCGTTCATGAACAGAACGCAGAGTACACGCCAGGCCGCGTTGCTCAATGGGAACGTGCATCAGCGCCCAAGGCGCGTCCGGATGTTCGCCGCAGGCGCAGTTGGATGTTGAATGTTGGATGTTGGATGTTGGATGGTCAGTCCTCGATGTTCTGCCCTTAATCGCGTGACTGTGCCGTCTGCTCCCAAATCCTGGATTCGCCCGTACTTGCTCACCGCGAACCCCGTTGCCCTGTGCATTAACGCCAGCACGCGCTTTCGGTATCCGTGGTTGGTTGCCGCGGAAATACTGATGCACGCCTGCTTGTTCTATGCGCTCATCACTCCATCGTGCGGCTGGTTGGTGCGCGTCGCCACGCGCTTCCGGGCGAAGGGCGCCGAGGTATGGTTGACGATCGATGACGGACCGGATGGTGACGCCAGCCTGCGCCTGGCCGAGGAGATGTCGCGGCGCGGCGTTCTGGCGACTTTCTTTGTCAAGGGAAAGAACCTTGCCCGGCAACTCGAAGTCGGCCGGGCGGTGGTGGCTGCGGGGCACTCGCTGGCCAACCACACACAGACGCACCCGGCGCACCTTTTCTGGTGGCTTGAGCCCCGCCGATTGCGGGTGGAGGTCGAGGCGTGCAATGACGCCCTGCGGAGCGCCGGCGTCACGGTGTTGCGCTGGTTTCGCTCGCCGGTCGGGCTAAAAAACCTGTTTCTGGAGCCGGCGTTGGAGCGCTGCGGAATGCGCTTTGTCGGGTGGAGCGTGCGGGGGAAGGATGGGGTGGCCTGTGATCCCGAGACCGTGGCGCGGCGGGTCACTGAGCGCGTGTCGCCAGGCGCGATCGTGCTCCTGCACGAGGGGCGCGCGCGCAGCAATGAAGCCATTCTCCGGGTGGTCGATGAATTGCGGGAACGGGGCTATTCGTTCGTGATTCCCGGGGACGAGGACCTTGTTTAGCCGTGCTCTACTGGGTCGCGCAGTCTGTCGCCCGCTGCATTTTCTTTCAGACCTTGCGCATTGGCGCCCTTGGACTGGACGCGACGCGTCGGCCGGGCGGCTGGCTGCTGGCCTGCAGTCATGTGAGCCATCTCGATCCCTTTTGCCTAGGACCGATGGTGACGCGAAAAATCAGTTGGATGGCCCGCATGGAGTTCTACCGCTACGGCTGGGCGCGGACGTTGTTGGGCGCGGTGCATGCCTTTCCGGTGAACCGGCAGGGCGTGCCGGTGAGCGCCATCAAGACGGCGCTCCAGCGGCTCGCGCGGGGAGAAGTCGTGGGAGTCTTTCCGGAAGGCGAGATCAAGACCGGCCGCGACTCGGTGTTGCGGGGAGCGGAGATCAAGCGCGGGGTCTGCCTGCTGGCCTTGCGTGCCAATTGCCCGGTGCTGCCGTGCATCGTCCTGGGCACCGACAAGCTCAACGCGATCGCACCCTGGCTGCCGTTTCGCCGCGGCAGGCTGTGGATTGCCTGCGGCCAGTTTATCGAACCGGCACCGGGTGCGGATCGCCGCAAGGCGCGCGCGGAAATGGCGGCGCGCCTCGAACGGGCGTTGGTCGAGCTCTATGCTCGACTGCGCAGCGAATACGGGCTGGAAGATTCGATTCTGCCGTGATGAGCAAGCTGTTTTATCGCACGGTGCGCGCCTTCGGCCGGACGGTCTTTCTCTTCGCCTCTTCGCCGAGAATCCTCCATGCGGAGCGGGCCCGATTACGCGGCGCCTATTTGCTCGCCGCCAATCATACCTGCGCGTACGACGTCGCGCTGCTCTGTGCCGCGACACCGCGCGTGATCCATTGGGTGAGCATCGTGGAATTGTTCCAGCACCCCTTGTCGCGCTGGTTCTTGACCGCGTTTGGCGCGTTGCCCCTGGATCGGAGCAAGACGGACACCGTGACCGTTCGCAGACTGGCGCGTTTGCTGCAGGACGGACGAGTGGTGGGCATCTTTCCGGAAGGAGGCTTGCGGGACGATGAACAATCCGTCCTCCAGTCGGGGACCATCGACGACGGCGTCTGCAAACTTGCGCGATTGGCCGACGTGCCGGTGCTGCCGTGCGTGGTCCTCGGTGGGGAACAGTTTCGGCGTTGGACAAGCTGGCTGCCAGGCGCGCGGACCCGGTGGGTGGTGGCTTTCGGCGAGCCGATTGCGCCGCGGCGCGCGCCGAATCGCGCGACGGCCCGGGCGGCGATGGTCGAGGAGATCACGCTCGCCCTGCGGGCTTTGCGCTTGGAGGCGGCGGCCCATGCCTACTAACCGGATCGCACTTTGCCTCAATTCCTCCTTTCTGGGCTTCTTTGCCCACGCCGGTTTTTTGCGGGAGTTGCTCAAGCTCGGCGTGCGGCCGGCGGCGATCAGCGGGGCTTCGGCGGGTGCGCTGGTCGCGGGCCTTTTTGCCGCCGGAATCGAGCCGGACGAAATGCTCGGGATTTTTGCTTCGCCGGAATTGCGCACGGCCTTCCGCGAGCCGGGAGCGCCCTTGCGGGGGCTGGCGACCCTCCTGAATTTACCGGGCCACACCGGGGCCATTCTTGGCGGGCGCGCCGCGGCGGTTCTGCGGGCGACCTTGGGTGAACGGCGGATCGAGGATTGCCACCTGCCGCGCCTGGCGCTTTCCGTCACGGACCTGACCGGTGTGCGCAGCGAGGTGATGACGGCTGGGCCGTTGGTGGAGCTGATTCTGGCCAGCGGGGCCTTTCCCGGGATTTTCGCCGCTCAACCGGTGGAAAACCGTTGGTTTTGGGACGGCGGGTTGGCCAATCCGTTGCCCTTCGACCATTGGATCGAGGATGCCGGGATCGATACGATCCTTCTTCACGCCATCGTCACCCCGCGGGAAATGGAAGTGCGCACTGGGGGGCGACCGCACCGGATGTCTCACGCGGTAAATCTTTCTCACCAAATCATTTGCGATGAATTGCTGAGGCTCAAAACTGAAATTGCCCGCCGGGCCGGCAAGCGGGTCCTGCTGCTCCGCACCCTCGCCCCGCGCCCCAGGCTGTGGAATCCGGGAAAAATCGGCGCGACCTGCGTAGAGATCGGGGCGCGGACCGTGCAGGAGAATCGCTCGACTTTAAGCCAACTGGTGTCTTGACGACCCCGGAGGCTTCCATTAAGCACCGCGCGCAACTGATGGCCACGCAACCTATTCCACAGCAGGAATCCCTGGAACAACAACTCGTCCAACTCGTTTGCGAACGACTTCTCGAAACCCAGCCCGGCTTTGACGCCGAGAGCAATCTCTACGATTCCGGGCTCGATTCCATGGCCATTATGCACCTGCTCATTCTCATCGAAGAAGAATTTGGCGTGGCTTTGCCCGAAAGCGAATTAACCCGGCAGAACTTCAGCACGGTGCGCAGTGTGGCCGGGCTTATTCGCGCGCGTACCGCACCCTCAGCCAAGGGCTGATGGCTGTGTCCTCGGAGACCGGTCGGGTGGCGGTTCAGGTGACCGATTGCTTCCTGCTCGCGCACGACGATTTCATGCGCCGCACGAAGCAGGGCCGGCATCTCACCCATTCGATCATCGAGCTGGACCGGGCGCCGGACGTGGAAGGGCTGCGGAAAGCGCTGGCGCGCCTTGTGGAAAAGTATCCATTGCTGGCGGGGCGGTTACGCCGCGATTGGAAGACCTGGCTGCCGTATTGGGAAGTGCCGCCCGCTCCGGGACGCGGATTGCCGCTGCATCTGTGGCGGGAGCGCGGGGTGGTGGGCGCGCTGCCGGACGCCGCCGAGGTCGAAGCGACGATGGATTTGCTGCATCAGATCGCGACCGAGCCGCTGGCGGTGGAAGGCATTGCCTTCAAGGCCCGCATGGACGTCGTCGTCCAGCGAGATGGAAAATGCCTGCTGGCCCTTTCCTGGTCGCATTTATTAATCGATGGCAAAGGCGCCGAACTGCTCCTCGCGGAAATCGGGCGCCTTTGCGCCGGCGTCGATGTGGCGTGTGAGACGAAGGAGCCCGCCCGTCCGGAATTGACCTTCAAGGAAAAGATCCAGAAGACGAAAGCCGCCGTCTACCGGATGGGGAACCTGGCCAAAATCGGGGCGCCATCGCTGTCCGGACCGCGCCCGCGACGCGGCCGGGCCTTCTACCAGGTGGTGACGCTCAACCAGGCGGATTCCGCCCGGTTGACCGCGCGGGTCGAAGGCCTGACGGGGGCGCTTTTTCCGATGACTTTCTACGTGGCCTGCGCGGCGCGGGCGCATGACCGGGTCTTCCGGCATCGCGGACGCGAGCCGCGTGGCTATGTCATCAGTGTGCCGGTGCAGACCCGCAAGCGCGGTGCGCGCGGCCCACTCTTTCACAATCAAGTCTCAATCTTCTTTTTCAGCGCCGTGCGCGAACATCTCGATTCCATCGAAGGCGCGACGGCGGCCATGAAACAGCAGTTTGCCGAGATGACGCGGGGCCGGCTCGACGAGTCCTTTCTGACTGTTCTCGAACTCATGATGCGGCTGCCGTCGTGGATTTTCATGCGCGTGGTTCGCTGGCAGTTCAAAGGGGAGATCTGCTCGTTTTTTCACTCGCATACGGGCGCGTTTGCCCCGGAGCTGACGGAGTTTGCCGGAAGCCACGTCACGAACGCCTATCACCTGCCGTGCCTGGCCACGCCGCCGGGCACGGGACTGTTCTTTTGCGAGCGCAATGGGCTGGTTAATATTACGCTGACCTGGCGTGAGGGTTGTCTGACGGACGACGAGCGCAAGTTAATGCTTGGCCAGATGTTTGCGGATTTGTTTGGCGAACCACGACCGGATTTGCTCGATGGACTATGATGTCGTCGTCGCGGGTGGGGGCAGTGCCGGCCTGGCCGCGGCCGTCGCCGCCGCGCGACTGGGTGCGCGGACGCTGCTCGTGGAGCGCAATGGGCTTTTGGGTGGCATGGCCTCGGTGGCGTTGGTGCATTCGATCTGCGGACTGTACCTCCTGCCGAAAGGTGACGAACGTCCGGCGCTGGCCAACGAGGGATTTGCCGCGGAGTTTGCGGCGCGCCTCATCGCGGCCGGTGGGACGGCTGGTCCGGTGCGCATGGGCCGGGTGGCCGTGCTGCTCCAACGGCCGGTGGTTTTTGCGCAACTGTGCGACAGCATCGCGCAGGAGACGCCCGGGCTCGAAGTACGCCTGCAATCCGAGATTGTGGCCGCGGGCGCGCACTCCATTACGGCGGCCTGCCGGGGACGGACGCAGGAGGTCACCGCGAGCGCGTTTGTCGACGCGACTGGCGATGCGGTCCTGGCCGTGTTGCGCGGAGCGCCGTGCGAAATGGAGCCCGTTTCGCGCTTGCAGCGGCCCGCTTACATTTTCGCGCTCGCTGGGGTGGACACTGGGAAACTGGATGACCACGGCCGGCTGCGCGTCGCCCGGCAGATCGCGCAGGCGGTCAAGGAGGGCGCCCTGCCGGCCGCCGCGCTGGGCGCCCATTTGCGGGAGAGCGCGCAGGCGGCGGAAGCATTTGTCACGATCGATCTCGAAGGCGGGCCCGATTTCGATCCACTCGACGCTGCCTGCCTGACACGCCTGGAAACCGAAGGCCGGGACGTGGCGATCCGGCTGGCCGGTTTCCTGCGTCAGAAAGTGGCGGGATTTGGCTTCAGCTATGTGGCCGCGTGGCCGAGCCGGGCCGGTGTGCGCGAGAGCCGGCGGATCGTGGGACGCTATCGCCTCGAAGCCGGGGATCTCGAGCGCGGTGCGCAGTTTCCCGATGCCGTCGCCTGCGCGGCGTGGCCGATGGAGTTGCGGGAGACGGCCCGGGGACCACGCCTGCGTTTTCCGCTGGGCGATGAACCGTGTGGCGTCCCCCTGCGCGCGTTGCGCGCGCGCGACGACGAGGCGCTGTTTATGGCGGGCCGCTGCATTTCGTGCAGCCACGAAGCCCAGGCATCGGTCCGGGTCATCGGGACATGCCTCGCCACCGGGGAAGCGGCCGGACTTGCGGCGGCGCTTCAAGTTCTCCACGGTGAAGGCGACGCCGCCGCGGTCAACGCGGCTCGAGCGAAACATGAACATCGTTGAAAAGATATTTCGGAACGCCGACCGGCACGGGATTGCCTTGATCAGCGAAGGTGAAGAGATCCGCTACGGGCGGCTGATCGAGATGGTCGACGCCGCGGCGCGGCGCTTTGCGCGATCGGCGGCGGCGCGCGTCGGCCTGGATTGCCCGAATGGCCTTGCCCACGTCGTGCTCGCCCTGGCGATCGTCCGCGCGGGGAAATGCCTGGTGCCACTGGCCGGTGAATTATCAAGCAGAGAGCGGGAACGCGTGATTCGTGAGACCGGCGTGGGCGCAATCGTCGATGCCCTGGGCGAAATCCGCGACGTGCCGGTCGCCGCGGAACTGGGATTCGATGAGCGGGCGCTGGCAGCGCTCGATCCCGTCTTCATTCGCTTCAGTTCCGGAACCACCGGGACGAGCAAGGGCGTCGTGCTTTCCCATGAAAGCCTCCTCGAGCGGGTCATCGCCGCCAATCGCGGTCTGGGCATCGGACCATCGGACCGGATCGTCTGGATCCTGCCCATGGCCCACCATTTCGCCGTGTCCATCATGCTCTATCTGCTGCACGGGGCGACGACGATCATCGAGAATTCCCATCTTGCGGAAGATATTCTGACGGCGGCAACGAGGCACCAGGGCACCGTCCTCTACGGCGCGCCATTCCATCATGCGCTGCTCGCTTCGGAAGGCTCCGGGCGTTCCTGGCCGACGCTGCGCCTGGCCGTCTCCACGGCGGCCAAGCTCCCGCTGGCCACGGCGCAGGCCTTTGACGGGCGTTTCGGGCTGTCGCTCGCCCAGGGACTTGGCATCATCGAGGTCGGTCTGCCCCTGCTCAATCTCCGGCGCTCGCGCGAAAAGCCGGCTTCGGTGGGGCCGCCGTTGCCCGACTACACGGCGGAGGTGCGCGGGGAGGGCGAACTCTTTTTACGCGGTCCAGGCATGTTTGACGCGTATCTGCGTCCGTGGCGCCTGCGGGCCGGGGTGCTGGAGGGTGGCTGGTTTCGCACCGGGGATCTGGCCCGGGTCGATGAGGACGGTGATTTTCATCTCTTGGGGCGCAGCCATTCCGTGATCAATGTCGCTGGGCTGAAGTGTTTTCCGGAGGAGATCGAGGCCATCCTCTGTGAGGTGCCGGAAGTCGGGTGGGCGCGGGTCAGCGGCAAGCCCAACGCCCGGTTCGGCGCCGTCCCCGTGGCGGAGATTGTGCCACGTGATCCCACGAACCCGCCGAAAATCTCCGCCCTGGCGGCGTATTGCCGTGGCGCGCTGGCGCGCTATAAAGTGCCCGTCGAATTCAAGCTGGTCGAGAGCGTGCCGCTCACGCCCAGCGGAAAAATCCAGAGATGAACAAGAAAATCAACACCGTTGGGATCATCGGCAGCGGCCCGTCGGGCGCGACCCTGGCCTGCCTCCTGGCCCTCAAGGGCATCGACGTCACGATTTTCGACGACGGCCGCCGACCCGACCTGATCGTCGGGGAGTCACTCATTCCGGCGATTATTCCCGTCATGCGCAAGCTGGGCCTCGAGGACCGTGCCGCCGCTATTTGCCAGCACAAACCTGGCGTGACCTTTACCTTCGGCCTCGATGAGGAGATCGACTTTTGTTTCCAATCGGTCGATGGCATCCTTCCCACCTACGCCTATAATTCACCGCGTCCGGCCCTCGACCGCCTCTTTGAGGAGCGGGCGGACGAACTGGGGGCGAAGCGCGCCAGAGTGAGGGCAAAAATCGAGCGGGTCGGAGAAGATGGGCTGAAGCTTTCCGCCGAGACGCTCGAGCAGGCGCCATGGCTGCGCGGCATGCAACCGGATCTATTGGTGGATTCGACCGGGCGCACGCGACTTTTTGCGAGAACCTTGGAAATTCCATCGGAAGTCGGTCCACGGAAGGATATTGCATACTTTGCTCATTATCAGGGATTCGTCGAGCGGCCCCCCCGCGGTCAGGTCGTCATCGGCCGCATGGATCACGCCGGCTGGAGCTGGCGCAT
>Ga0302325_10001677_pt1 | contig 55715 bp, 49 predicted proteins | sample Palsa_T0_2_FD_201948 | JGI IMG/M metagenome (GOLD analysis project Ga0302325, IMG submission 201948) | Peat permafrost microbial communities from Stordalen Mire near Abisko, Sweden - Palsa_T0_2 | ecosystem: Environmental > Terrestrial > Soil > Palsa > Peat permafrost | place: Sweden: Abisko... | reverse complement strand
AGTACTCGCGCCAGATCTGGCGCGGTTTGAGGGCTCGTCACTCAGCGCCCGGCTCGGACGTTTGTTTGGCCGACCGCATTGGAGGAACGTCGACCAGTAGCTGTCAAGCGCGCTCGGTCTCGCGACCAACCTAGGTTCTTCGGGAGTTTCCGGCGATGACAGGGAGGACCGACAGCGATGGTTGAAAGTGCAACGACGCAACCCATGCATGGTTGGACGAAGCTCGGACAGGCTGTCCACGCCCGCGCCTTCGACCACATGCCGACTCACAACGCCTACGCCCGCTTCAACAAGTGGCTGGCGATCAAGGTCACCACCGGAGTTGGGTCCATGACCTGCGCCTACATCTTCTCGGTGCTGGCTCTCGTCAGCCTTCCGGCGATCCTCAGTGCCTTCAAGGTGTTCCACACCACGTTCCCTGACTGGCTCGTCAAAGCCAGCCTCATCGCACTGGTGTCGTGGATCGCGCAGACCTACATCCAGCTCGTCCTGCTGAGCGTCATCATCGTCGGCCAAAACATCCAGTCGACAGCCTCCGATGCCCGCGCCGCCAAGACCTTCGAAGACACCGAGGTCGTCGTTGATCGGCTCGACGAAAAGACCGCGGGCGGCATCAAGACCATCCTCGATCGCCTCGACCAGATCGAAGCGCGCCTCACCTCCGCCTCATAGGCCCTCCGTGGGCCAGACGTCTACCTGCGCGCTCAGGCGAGGGCTTGGTGCGGCAAGCGGCGTGGGTGGGCTAGGCGTACGTGCAATGCCATGGCCCCGCTCGCGACGGCCGCCCATCCGCACCACAGCGAAGCGAAGCCGTCCATGGTGAGGTGGGCGAGCGTGGCGACGACGACCAGGTTCAGGACGCCGAAAATGGCGACGTCGCGGTACCCCGAAAACAGCAGCGACCCGCAGGTCGCGATGACGTAGAGGCCAACGATCAAGCCGCCGGCGCTCGGGTCGGTGCCGTAGGCGATGTGGTAGTGGCCGAGCGTCGCGCTGATCGGGCCCCGCAACATGTCGGACAACAAGACGCTCGACACGATCACGCCCAGGGCGACGAACGGGGCGATGATCCAGCGGCGTCGGCCGACCGACTCGATGAGCAGGACCGCCACGGGGATGAAGATGGGCAGCACCACGAACGCGAACAACAAATAGGCCCAGACCGCGACGCGCTCGACGTCATGGCTCACGTGGCCTTGCAGCCCCCACCACACGAAGGTCTCGTCGAGTTGATGGGCGGCGAACAGGAGCGGGAGCGACGCCAGCATCCGGTGGTCGTGCCACTGGGGTACGTGGCGAACGACATCGACACCGATGGCGGCGACGACCACCCCGCCGATCAGGTCAGCTTGGGGGGAGAAGCACATGAGGAGCGGAGCTACTCCGTCCTGCTCAGACCCTTGGTGGCAAGCGGCGACGGCCCTTGGCCCGTCTCTTGTCGGCGACGATCAACCCCCGCGTCTCCGCCAGCGCGGTGACGAAGCCACCGATGACAAACAAGCCGATCGTGGCGCCACCAAAGATGAGCATCACGGAGTACTACCCCGTGCGCCCGCCGTTCACCCCTACCACTTTGACGACCTCAATCACCATCGTTGTCCGACGGCGCCTGGTCTACCGCAGCCGGGAAGAGCGGAGGGTTGCCCGTCGGATCCAGGAGCGTGGTCGGGGTGTCGTCGTCGTCCCCGTCGTCGGCCGTCGAGGGGGTCCCCGTGATCGTGGTGGCCGTCGTCGGCAGGGGGGCGACGGTGGCCGCGACCGTCCCGAGCGATGGCGAGGGAGACTGGTCGATGGCCGGCGCGCCGACACCGTGACCCCTACTGCACCCGCCGATGGCGATGGTGGCCACGATCAGCCACACCAGGGCGAGACGCTTGCTGCGCCGACGATCAGGCGTCTTCATGCGCTGGTCGCCGTCAGGACCAGGCCGCTGTGGGGCGCCAGTAGCTCGGCCGTGCCGCCCGCAACCGAACGTCCCGACAAGTCCCGCCAGCTCCCTGCCGGGACGATCACGGTGACGGAGGTCGCCGCGGACGGATTCACGAAGACGCTCCCGCTCGAATAGGAGCGGGTGTAGCCGCCGCCCGGAAGTTGCCGCATGCCATCGGTCGGTGAGCCCACGGCGGCCGAGTAGGCGGGGACCACCTCGTTGACCTGGTCGTAGAGGAAGGGTTGGCCCGGCGCGCTGACCCCAGTTATCAGGAAGCCCTGCATAGTGCGGGCATCGCGGACCAGCAGGTAGTTGGCCAAGACCCAGTCGACGTCGGCCGGGTGGGGCGGGTCGGAGTCGTCGATCTGATACGGCTCCAACGCGTTGATCACGATTGACTTGCCCATGGACTCTGCCTCGCTGTAGTCGTTGACGATCGTGAGCCATGGGTTGGCCACGACATTGCTGGAGGTGGGCACGTCGGTGACCCACCCGGTGCCTCCCCCGTCCCGGGTGAAGCCGTGCTCGTCGAAGACCACGTCCACCGACGGCAACAGGTCGGTCCACCAGTCCGGTCTGACATCGAGGTCGGGGACGTCGTTGAGGGCGATGACAAACCGCGTGACCCCGTGCTGAGCCCCGATCGCACGGGCTTGGCGAGCGATCGACGCGAAGGCGCTGATCACGGCGAGGCGGTAGGTCTGGTCGGCGATCGCCCCGCTGTACTGCTGGACCCACTGTCCGCTGTCGTCACGATGGCCAACTCGGCCATAGAGGTTGAGGGTGGTTCCGTGGTCGAAGCCGACACCGTCGTATCCGGTCTGCACGGCGGCCGTGGCGCACGTGGAGGCAATGTACGCCTGAACGGCAGGATTGGCGATGTCCACCGGCACGTCATGCGTGTCCACATACCGTCCCCCCTGATCCGAGTACCACGCCGGCGTGACCCGGTCGCTGCGGTACTCGATCCAGTCCGGATGGTTGGCCTCGAACCAGGCGAGGGGACTCCCCGTGACCCCCTCGGGCGGGAGCACCTCTCCGAATTTGCAGTACCGGCCGTGGTCGGCCACCTGGGAGAGGTAGTCCTCGGGGTGCCCACCCCACATCACGTAGCCAATGGCCGGCAACGCAACACCGGGGTCGACTCGGCCGGACACGACACCCATGACGATCCCCGCGCCTTGGTCCGTCCCGGCCACGGACGCCGGAGTTGCGAGCAGGCTCGCGGGAGGCGCACCCGAGGTCGTGGTGGTTCGCGGTGCCGTTGGCGCCTCTACCCGGGCCGCTGCGGGCGTCGTCCGCGGCGATCCCGAGCAGGCGGCCGTGACCGCAAGAGCTAGGACCACGGCCGCGGCCGGTATGACCCGACCGCGGCGATCAGTCGCGAAGATAGAGCGTTGCACTGTTGCCCTCACTGACGGGAGCGAAGTTGGTCTGAAGGATGCGACGTTGCTCGGGCAGCAGGCTGCCCAGGTACGAGCTGTCCGACGTCACGACCCAAACCCGGACGTGCTCGTCGATGACGTCCTGGAGCTGTTGGCCGGACATGAGGGTCGGGATGCCGTACTCGGTGTCGACCGGCTGACCTCCCTTTTCGAAGACGAAGAGGAGGCGTTCGCTACGCCGGTAGGGCATCCAGTAGTTGGGCGTGATGCCCGAGTACTGGGCGGGGATGTTGGGGGGACACGCGGCGATCACGATGTCGCCAGGTCGGTAATGCGACTTGAGGTAGACGCTGACGTAGTTGAAGTCGATCTGGCGCTGCGAGTCGATGGAGCCCGTCAGGTTGGCCACGGCCACGCCGTAATCAGCGAGCCCCCCGGTCGAGGTGACCATGAGCGCGGCGAGGCCCATCGAGCAGGTCGCAGTCACCAGCCAGCGGGCGGACTGACCATCAGGCGACCGCGCCAAACTCTTGATCCCGTCGACGATGTCCATGAACCCGGCCCACGCCAGCGTGAAGAGGAAGGGAAGCAGGACAAACGCGTAGCGGGGCAACTTGTCGGGGAGTAACAGCGCGAGGACCGCAGTGGGAACGACGAGGAACACGCCGATCCAACATCTGACGGTGTCCCGGCGGCAGACGGCGATGATCATGGCGAGCACCGCGAGGCCGCTGATGGCGCTGAGCGAGCCTTGCCGCCCGATGACGGAGGTGAGGATCGGGCCTCTCCCTCCCGCGGGGAAGAACACCGAGTTGAGGTAGACGAACGGGTCCGGCGACCAGCGGATGAGCGGCCCGTTGCTCGGGTCGACACCGAAGGTCGGCGGGTGGGTCAGGGTGGTTGCCGCCAGCTGCAACACGATCACCGCGCCCGCCCCCGCCAAGGACACCAACCACGTCCACGATCGCAGCCACGAGAAGCGCTTCGACCACACCAGCAGGATCGGTATCACCGGCAGGATGCAGAAGGTCTCCTCGTGGGTCAGGTACATGGCGACGAGGAGCACGGCGCTGCCCACGATGAAGCGCCGCCGGTCCGTCTTCAGCGCGGCGATGAAGCACACGGCGAAGCACACGGCGACGAACTGGGCCATCTGGTACATCCGCACGTCGCGGGCCTGCACCAACTCGGGCGGCGCGGTCGCAAACAGCCAGGCCAGACCCAGGTGGGCCCATCTGCGGCCAGGCAGCACGAGCGGGCCCAGGCCGAGTGCTACCGCGACGATGGTGGCCACGAAGAAGACGACCGATAGGCCCCGCAGGACGGACTGCGAGTCGTGGGTGGCCCATCCGACGACGGCGATCAGGGCGGTGTAGAGCTCGGACTTGAAGTAGAGGAAGCCGGAGGGCCACTGGGGAAGTAGGTGGCTGCGCATGCCCTTGGCCGCGGCCAGGCTGTACAGCTCGTCCTGCCAGTAGGGCTGATAGTTCAACCGGTAGAGCTGCAGGGCTCCGGACGCGGCGGCGATGGCGGCGACGCCCCCCACGAACGCTCGCTTTGGGAGCACGCGGCGAGGGGCGGCGTCCGCCGTCACCCGCTGGTCGCGGTGCGCCAGCACCGTCGTGGCGACGGCGACCGCCTGGGTCGCAACCAGGATGGACAGGACGGCCATCAGCATCGGCCACACGTACGGGAAGGGCGGGAGCACGTCATCGACGTGCTGGAGCGCGGCGAAACCGATCAGGGTGACGCATCCTGGCGCCAGTGCCGCCGCCGCTCCGCAGCCGGCGAAGGTGATGGGGCGCCGCCCCGACCGGGCCAACCCGAGAGCCAGCGCACCGAGAGCCCACAACCCGACGACAACCAGCATGCCCCCATACCGGCTGGCGCGGGCGATGTCCGCGGTGGAGTAGAGCGCTCGCGGCACCCGGCTCTTGACGAGATAGCTGCCGAGCGCGGGCAGCGGCAACTCAATCGGTGCACCCCCGAGCTGGTCGAGCCCGGGCACCGGTAGGACGCGCCAGGAGCCCGGCTCGACCAGCGTGGCCGATCGGGCCCCGTCGAGATACCCGTCGACGTAGAGCATCGCCGGTTTGCCACCGGCCACGTTGACGACCACGTGGTTGGCGCCCGCGTGCAGATAGTGCGTCACGTCGACGAGGTCGAGCGTCAGCCCTTTGGCCGGCGTGCGCGTCGTCCGGCTGACATCGGGGTGACCGATGGGCACCGAGACGGTGCCCGGCTCGAGGACACGGCTGCCGTCGATCTCGAGCGTGAAGGGCCCGCTCGCACCGAGCCTCAACCACGCGTCACGCAGCTGGGGCGGCGGCGTGATGTCGGCCGCGAAGTACCCCTCCATGCCAAGACCGGACGGAGCGAGCACAGGCAGGAGTGCGGGTTGCTCCATCACCCACTGGGGGACGATGGCGCTGTCGATGACCGGATCGTCGCCCGTGCTCCGCACCGCCAGCGGCCATGCGGAGTCGTCAAAGGTCGTCTCGCTGTACGACGGTGCGCCGGTGAGCGGGCCGACGCGCACCAGGCTGATGTCCGACGTCGCCCGCCACAATCCAGGCGTCGACAACAGGTCCGTGATCGTGCCGCCCATGACGATGTGCAAGCGGGCCTGGATAGCGGCGGGGCGGCTGTCGAGGTTGTCGACCTTGATCCCGAGGCCGTTGAGTCCCTTCTGGAGCAGCGGGGTCAGGTCGACGGCGTGGACGAGCGGACGGCGCGGCGGGGCCACCACCGCGTCTGACTGCCAGGGCGCCCCCTTCGCTGACACGGCGGTGCCATCGACCATGACGGTCGCCACCTGGTCGGCGTTGAGCCACAGCGTCGCCGAATCGGGTGCCGCGGCCAGGTCGATCGTGGCCCGAAAATACGACTCGGGTCCGCTGACGGACGCCCGGATCCACCCGGCCCCGCCAAGGTCGGCGGGATAGGTCCGCAGGGCCACGGGCGCGGTCGTCGTCTGCCAGAAGTTCCCCAGCAACCACGCGGTGAGGATGACGAGCGACGCGGCCAGCAGGCGCCGTTTCACGACGGGACGGCCTCATACAGTCCCGTGAGGTAGGAGCGGGCCAGGGCGTTGTCGTCGGCGGTGTCGAGGTGCACGGCCCGGACCAGGTCGGCCCGACCCTGGATGGTCTCACCCATCTTCATTTCCGCCAGCCCGATGTAGGTGTAGACGGACGACGAGACGTTCCGGTCGGATGTCAAGGCGGTGACGGCGCGCATCTCGGGGATGGCGACGGCAAAGTCGCCTAGCGCGTAGGCAAGTCGGGCCAGGGTGTATTGGGCCACCGCCGAGTTGTGCAGCAACGCGGGCGGCACCAGCAACAACAACGATGCGTCGTTGGCCCCGATGGAGAGGCTGATGGCGACTTCGAGCAACTGCTCGCGCAGGTCCGCTGAGGTCGGGGCGAGTTGGACAGCTTCGACCAGATCCTCGACCTGGCCGCGGTGGTCCCCGGCGTAGAAGGCCTGCTGGGATTGGGCGAGGAGGGTGAAGGGCGTGTGGCGCGCGCCGAGGTCAAACATGGCCCGACCGATGGCCAGGTCGGTGTCGCGATCACCGGCCAAGGTGGGCACCAACGACTGGGCGTCTTTGAACGAGTCGAGGGCCGGCTGGAAGTTGCCCGCCGCCAACTGGCTGAAGCCGCGGCCGTTGACGGACGCGGCGTAGATCACCCGCCCCGAGGCGGCGGCGACGACCACGGCGGCTAGTCCACACACGACCACCCCAGTCCGGCTGGCCCGGATCAGGTGGCCGACGGCGACCCGACAGGAGACGGCTTGGATCACGCCGGCTGCGGTGACCGCCAGCAGTCCGACGCGGGCAAGCGACGCGATGAGGTTCCAGTGGGGGTCGAGCCCGAGCCCGAGCGCGGAGCTGGGTGGGGTCGTACCCACCGTGTACTTGAACTGCTTGACGAGCAAGCGGTAGTCGGCGGCGGAGTGGGCGAGCGCGCCGAGGGCCCCGTTGTTGGCGTAGCGCAAGTCGGTGAGATAGAGGACGGGCAGGGCTGCCGTAGCCAGACCGGCGAGGCCCATCAAGCCGCGACTCCAGCTCCGCCGAGCCGCCAGCGCCAGGATGGCGACCACCTGGAGCACGATGAGCAGGGCGCCGTAGCTGACGGCGCTCGGCGCGGTCATGCCGGCCGCCGAGACCCGCAGTGAGAGCGGCCCGACGTCGCCCCGCAGTGGTACCGACATCCACGGGATGACCACGAGGGCGGCGGTGGCTGCCGGGGCCAGAGCCGGCAGCATCCAGCGGGTAGATCGCGGCGCGACCGCCTGTCGACCGGCGCCGAGCGGGCGACCTGGTCGCCGGACGATCTTTAGCCGGTGGCTGACAGCCAACTCCTCGACGGCGGGGGCCGTGAGGACCACGTCATGTCTCGGTTCGGTGCACTCGTACGGCCGAGCCGTTGACGAGGGTCTGCATCCCGGCAAGGACAACCTCGTCGCCGGGCGCGAGGCCCGAGAGGATCTCTGTCCGATTCTCATCGGCATGGCCGATGACGACCGCCACACGGATGGCGTGACCGTGCCGCACCACGAAGACCTCGGGGTCTTGCACGGCACTGGCGATGGCGATGTCGGGGACGGTCACCTTCGCTGCGACGGTGGCGGCAACCTCGACGAGCGCCTGCGCTCCGAGGAGCACCTGGTCGTCGGGCCTGTTGGCTCCCTCGACCATGACCGGGACCTCGAGGCCCCCGCCCACGGCGACGTCGCTTACGGCGACGACGGTCGCGCTGATGGCCAGACCGGGCGTGGCCGGGAACCGAATGGTGGCCGGCTGTCCCGCGTGGACGTCACCCACTTCGGCAATGGGGATGTCGGCGGAGACCCGCAACGTGCTCGGGTCGACTACCTCGATCAGCGTCTTGCCGGAGATCGCGGCGTCGCCCGGTAGGACGTCGACGGCCGTGACGACGCCGGCGATCGGCGAGGAGACCGTGGAGCCGTTGCCTTGAGCGATGGCCAGTAGCTGGGTCTGCAGCGCCACCTGGCCTTGCTCGGTCGTGACCAGGGCCTGGGCGTCGCCCCGCCGCGATAGGGCCACGAGCTGGTCGGACGACAGGGCATCTTGGGCCCTTCCCAACGCCGCCTGAGCGCTCAACAGGTTGTCCTCGGCCTGGTCGATCGTGGCCGCGTTACCCGTCTGCTGAGCCTGGGTCGTCTCGTTTTGCAGGGTGTCGACGGACGTCTCGAGGGCGGCCAGCTGCGCCTGCATCGGATCGGCGTCGAGAGTCAGAAGCGCCTGTTGCGCCGAAGTCAGTGACTGCTGGGCGACCTGAAGCTTTGTCTTCAGGATGCCCACCTGGGCGAGGAGCGGCGTGGGGTCCAGTCCGAGCAGGGGCTCACCCTTCGTCACCTTGCTCCCGTCGACCACGTCGACGTCGGTGATGGCGATCCGTTGGGTGATGTCGAGGTCGTCGATTGTCAGGCGGAATTCGACGGCGGGCGAGACCACGCCGAGGCCTGAGGGCGTGTCGTCGATCGTCGATGGGCCGGCGACCCCCACCACCACACTGGCGGTCTTCGCGCCGACGATCACGTTCGCCCCAGCGGCGACCAGCGCGATCGCCAGCACCACGGCGACCGCTGTCAGGGCGCGCCGCGGCGTCAGCACCGGCGCGCCGCCGACCACGGGGCCGACCGCGAAGCGGGACCGAGGCCAGATGGGTGACGAGGAGCGGGCGATCAACGGCAGCTCACCTACGGGGAGATCCGCAACCGCCGACGGAGCCTCATCGCAGGGGACAGCCGCCATCACCGGGTCCGCCAAGACGGGGTCCGGCATCACCGGGCCTGGCATGACCGGGCCTGGCATGACCGGGCCTGGCATGACCGGGCCTGGCATCAGCAGCGTCTCGACCTCAGGCCGCGCCGCGACCAGTCCCTCCAGGCGCGCGACGTTGGCGGCCGCGGCCTGGACCTCGCGGGTCAGCGCGTCACGTTGAGCCCTGAGCGTGTTGTTTTGAGCCTTCAGGTCTCTGTTGCGCTCCCGGAGCTCGGCCATGCCTGCCTCGTGGAGAGCAAGGTGCGTGTCGGTGAAATCGGTGGCGCTCTCTTTCACGTTGGTGCTGTTGGTCGTCAAGCTGGCGCGAATGAGGCCGATCAGGATCAGGACCAGACCGGTCAGTGCCAGCCCGCCGTTAGGCGCCGGCGCCTTGTGGGGCGCGGAGCCGCTCCGCATCAGTCGTCGGGCGAGCGAGACGTTCCGGCGGCGCGATTGGTTTGACATGCTCATCGTGAAACGGCCCGTCCGATCCCCTCATAGGTGAAGCCGCTCCGGCGGTAGTCGTCGCCGTCGAGGGCGTTGCGACCATCGATGATCAGGCGACCTCGCATGGCGAAGGCCAAAGCCTCCGGCGCGAGAGCCAGGTACGCCGGCCATTCGGTGAGAAGGACGACCGCGTCCGCCCGCTTGGCGGCGGCCAACGGATCGACCTCGATCTGGAGCTCGGGTAGGTCACGGACCGAGAGGATCATCGGATCGTGGGCGGTGACAACAGCGCCGGCCGCAAGCAGTGCCGCGGCGATGGCAACGGCGGGAGCGTCCCGCAAGTCATCCGTGCCGGGCTTGAAGGCCAGTCCGAGAAGGCAGATGCGCTTGCCGGCCAGAGTCTTGAGATGGCGATGGAGCCGCTCGATGACCGATCGCCGCTGGTAGTTGTTGACGTCGACAACAGCCTGCAGCAGCGTCGGGACGTGGTCGAAGTCGTGGGCGGTGCTGATCAGCTCCAAGAGGTCCTTGCCGAAGCACGAGCCGCCCCAACCGACGCCGGCGTCGAGGAATCGGGGCCCAATGCGGGAGTCCAGGCCGATGGTGGCCATCACGTCCGAGGCATCGGCGCCGACCAACTCACAAATCTGGGCGATCTCGTTGGCGAAACTGATCTTGGTGGCCAGGAAGGCGTTGGAGGCGTACTTCACCGTCTCGGCAGTCAGCAGGGTGGTCCGCACTGCGGCCGGGCATCGATCCGGGTCCCCCCCGTCGAAGTCCTGCTCGATGATGGGACGGTAGACGGCGAAAACCTTGTCGATGGCAGCCGGCGTGTCGCTGCCGACGACGATCCGGTCAGGGTGGAGGAAATCCTCGATGGCATTGCCCTCCCGCAGAAACTCGGGGCAGGAGGCGATCGCCAGAAGTTCGTCGATGGGCTGCGGCCCGTCGTAGGCGGCCTCCACGACGGAGGCGAGCCAGTGGCCGCTCCCGATGGGCACCGTGCTCTTGGTCACGAGGACGTGTGGTGTCCGCAGGGCCCGGCCGATGGATGCCGCGGCTGATCGGACGGCCGACATGTCGGCGTGGCCGTTTGCTCCCGGCGGGGTGCCGACGCAGAGAAACACCACCTCGGACGAGTCCACCGCGTCAGCGATGTCCCGTGTGAAGCGAAGGCGGCCAGACTGGTGGGCGGCGGCGAGGAGTTGGTCGAGGCCCGGCTCGAAGAACGGGCTTTCGCCGGCGCTCAGCTGCGCCAGCTTGGCCTCATCGGCCTCTACCCCGACAACCTCGCGTCCGATGCTGGCGAGGCAGGCGGCGACCACGGTGCCGACGTACCCACTCCCCACAACGGCGACTCGAGCGTTCATGGCTGGTCCTTTCGTGCTCACTTCTTCACCACATGGAAACCACGTTCGGGCCGAACGAGGGCGTAGACGATGCCAGCCGCCTCGAGGATGGAGAACATTGGGACGCACAACCCCTGGATGAGGTAGAGGCAAGCGCGCCGGCGGCGGTTTTCCTTGCCGCGGTGCACCAGGTTGACGTGGAGGCCGACGAGGTATTCGGCGATGAATGCCGCGAAGGCGAAGGATCCGAGGACGAAGGCACCAGTTGGTGCAGTGACCTGGGTGATGCCGATGGCGACGGCCGCCACGATCGAGAGCCATGAGACCAGCCAGACACCAACCGACAGCATCAGCATCAGGCGGTGCCGCCATGACACGGGGACGTGGGTGACCACGTGGACCAGGCCGATGAACCACCGTCGCCGTTGCTTCATGAAGTCACGGACCGAGTGCGTCGACTGCTCCAGTACGACACCATCGACGCACCGGATCCGGCGGCCCGTGCCCATCTCGACCAGTGCCCAATAGGCGTCCTCGGTGATCGACCCGTCCGGGCCGATGTCGAATCCCACCTCCCGCTCGACGTCTTGGCGGACCAGGATGAACGACCCGTGGAGGCCGAACAGCGCCCGACCGAATCGTTGCTGGAGGTAGAAGCGACCGAGGTCGTCGCCCGTCCGCATGGAGTCGGCGAGCGTCAGGATCGGGTGGGCCTTCAGATCGCTGTGATACAGGATGAGGCCCTGGCCGATCCGAAGCTCGCCGCTGGCCTCCTCCTCCTTGACGGCTGCCCTGATGCCGACGACCGTGCTGCCCTCGATCCGGCTCTCTTCGTCGAGGTGGAAGACCCACGTGTCTTCCGGGACGAGCGTTGACTCGAGCGCGTACTGCAACGCGCGCGCCTTGAACATGGCCCCGGTGGCCGTCTGGTAGTCCGGCGGCACGACGATGACATCGAGATCGTCCGCCGGCGCGAGCGGCACGGCGTTGTCCGTGACGACTTCGATCAGGTAGGGGAACAGGGGAACCTCTTGCATGGTGCGTTGCACGGCGGCGACGGTGCGGGTCAGCGCTTCGATGTTGTGGCCTCTGGTCACGATCCGGAAGGAGACGAGCTGCGGGATGGGCACCAGATCGGCGGCCGTCAACGGCTTGCGGCGGGGATGGGCGAGCAATCCGACGAGGCCGAGGAGTGCGGGGAGAAGGTTGACGGCCCATACCCAGCAAAGATCCTTGAGGACGCGGGCGACGAGCAACGATGGCGCACCACCGCTCGGCCACACGAACCGCCCGAAGAAAAACATGGCCATGAAGGCGATCGCGACGATCAGAACGACCGACAGTTTCATCAGTGGGCTCCCTGGATCCGGCGTTCGGATCGGCGGAGCCTCCACAAGCGGCCTCAAGTCGAAGTTTGCCGTCGACTCCTCCAGGGTCGACTCGTCCGCGGTCGACTCGTCCGGGGACGTGATGAGCTCTAAGCGTGCGGCCATCGTCATTGTTGTCGCCTCTCGACTTACGCCGCGCGCCGGTTGGCGCGTGGGAACTTCACTACCGAGCTATGCCCGACCGACAGGTGGTCGTAGGCGCGTTGCACACCGGCTACGAACGCCTCTTCACTGAAACGTGCCCGCGCCCGCACCCCTGCCGCGCGCGCCAGCCGATCGGAGTCGCTCCGGTCGCCCACGCACCGTTGGATGCCGCCGGCGATCCCCTCTGCCGTCGGCTCCACCAGGACGGCGACGTCGTCATCGAGGACCTGGGTATGACTCTCGATCCGCGTGGCCACGATCGGCCGGCTGCTGTGCAGGTAGGAGAACACCTTGAGGGGCGTGTTGTTGCCCAACGCCCGCGGACTGAGCAGCAGGTCGGCGGCGTCGAGGACCGAGGTGATCTGTTCCTGTGGCAGCAACCCCTCAACCGCGATGACCTCGCCGAGCCCACGGGAGGCGACGTCGCGTCGCAGCAACTCCACCTGATCGGCCCGGCCACCGACGATCACGATCCGGCAGGCCGTGCCGCGCTGCTGGAGGAGCGCAGCCGCGCCGACGAGCAAGTCGACCCCCTGGTAGGACTCGAGGGTGCCGGCGTACACCGCAATCGGCATCCCACCGGCGGACCAACGAGCCCGGAACCGCGCGCTGAGGGCGGGGTCGGGCCGTGGCTCGATCGGGACGTTGTAGACGACTTCGACCGGCACCGCTGGGTCGGCGGCCGACGCACTTGCCGCGACCGCCGGGAAGTGGGCGATCACGACGTCGGAGTGGCGCACGATCGCTCGCTCGACGATGCCGGCAGCCTTGACCGCGACCCGGGGCAGGCCGTAGTTCGCAGCCACCGTGGCGAACTCGTTGCCCATGTCGTACACATGAGGGATGCGGAGGAGCCGCCGCAGCGGGATGGCCAGCACGCCCGCTTCCTCGTGAGTGTGGACCACATCGAAGCGGCGATGACCGGCCACCAGCCGTCGAGCGGCCCGGGCCAACACGGCCGCATCGAGGGGCAGCTTGGCCGCGGACGGGCCCACCTTGACGTCCCGGAGGCCCGGCACCCGGGCCCGGTCATAGACCAGTCCAGGGACGACGACGTCCTCGCCGATCGGGTAGGTGACCAGTTGGACCGTGTGGCCGAGGTGTGACAAAGCCTTGCATCGGTTGAGCACGCTGATGGGCGTGCCCCGCGGTGTGTAGACCGGATGGGGCGACACCATGAGGATGTGCATCAGATACCGACCCTCACTGGCAGGCCGGCGGTCACCGGCAGGCCGGCGGTCACCGGGGGAGTGTCGATGGCGACGGCACGCGACCGCGCCGACCGACGGCTCAACGTGAGGTAGACGGGAAGTCCGATCAACCCGAAGGCCATCGTCTGAGCCGTGACGCACAGGCCGACGCCGATGCCTTGGGCCACCGTGGCCATGCCGCCCACGGCGAGGAAGGCGCTGAAGCCACCTTCCCTGACGCCGTATCCGCCGAGGGAGATGGGCAACATCGTGATGGCGTTGACGCAGGTGATCACCGCGGCGGCGTACACGAGGGGCACGTGAATACCGACCGCCCGCATGTAGCTCCACTGGCTCAGCACGACGACCAACCAAAACACGGTCCCGCGGACGCACCCCGTGAGGATCGCCCGGGTCTGACCGCGGAAGCTGTCGAGCTCCCGCAGCACCTTGGCGAGGGACCGGGTGAACCCGGTTCTGGCCAGCAGCCGCGAGGAGCCAACCTTGGCCGCCAGCGGACTAAAGGCCACGGCCACCCCTGCGGCTCCCACGAGGATGGCGGCGCCGGCATAGGGCCGGATGCGCCCCTCGACGGCGTACGGCCAAGCGGCGATGAGGCCAGCGGCCATCACCACGATCATCCCGGGGAAGTTGAGGAGCCTGCGTAGGACGACTGAGCTGGCCGCGGTAACCCGCTCGGTGGGATCCTCCGAGACGAGGACGGCCCGCAAGACGTCGCCGCCGATCGAGCTCGGAAGCGCGGCATCGAAGACGTCGCATGCCCACTCGAGCCGGAAGCAACGCCACCATGAGCGGCGCAGCCCTGACGCCACGAGCATGGCGTGCCACTGGCTGATGGTCACCAGGGCGCCGATCACGCCGAAGCCGAAGCCGACGGCCAGCCATGTGCCGTTGGTGTGGGCAACGGTCGTGCTCAGATCGCGCACGCCGCCCGTGAAGACGAGGTAGCCAAGCAGGCCAGCCGACACGACAATCTTGCCGGCCGTCGCCCACCGGTGACGGGTGCCGGAGCTTGGTGTTGTGGGCTCGGTCACGACCCGCTGGCCCAGGCCGTTGGCAGCTGTGTCTCGCGGACGACGTACGGAGACCTGTTGCCGTTCTCGTGATACGTCCTCGTAATCAGTTCACCGAGCAGACCGAAGCACACGAACTCCACGCCAAGGCCCATCGACGCCAGTCCCATGACGAAGAGCGGTCGTTCGGCCAATCCGTGGCCGAGGAGCAGCTTCTCGGCCACGAGCCACGTCGTCACGGCCACACCGACGCCCATGGCGGCGAGACCCAGACGGCCGAAGTACTGCATCGGCCGGGCCAGATAGCGCAGGAGGAACATGACCGTGATGAGGTCGAGCACCACCCTCACCGTCCGGCTGATCCCGTACTTGCTCTTGCCCCGGGTCCTCGGTCTGTGGTTGACCGGGATCTCGATCACGTTTGCACCGACCTGGCTGGCCAGCGCCGGAATGAACCGATGGAGCTCGCCGTACAGGTTGAGGTGGGAGACGATGTCCCGGTCGTAGGCCTTCAGGGTGCAGCCGTAATCATGCAGGTCAGTGCCGGTGACCCGGGAGATAAGGCGGTTGGCAACTTTGGACGGAAACTTTCGGAGGAGGAGCTTGTCCTTACGATCTTTTCTCCAGCCGCTAACCACGTCATAACCCTGAGCAACTGCCTCCAAAAGTTTCGGTATGTCGGCGGGATCATTCTGCATATCGCCGTCCATGAGGATCACGATCGAGCCTCGTGAGGCACGGAAGCCGGCGTCGATCGCCGCTGTCTGGCCGAAGTTGCGCCGGAAGTAGACGACGCCCACGCGGGGGTCCGCGGTCTGCCAGAACCGCGCTCGGGCGGCCGTGCCATCCCGGCTCCCGTCGTCCACCAGGATGACCTCGGCCGAGCGGTCCAGGTGATCCAAGACACGCAGGAGCTCGACCATGGCGTCATCGAGGTTTTCGTCCTCGTTGTAGAGCGGGATGACCACGCTCACGGCCGGTCCGTCAGCGGCTGCGGGCCCAGAGGGCAGCAGGGCGAGCGGGCCTGTTGGGGCGAGCGTCATGCGACCACGACATCGCGTCGGATGTGGGCGGCGGCCCGGTACCAGGAGATGAAGTGGTCAAGTCCATCGGTCAGCGATGTCGTCGCTCGGTAGTCGAGCAGCGCCTTCGCCCGTGAGACGTCGGCGTACGTGATGGGGACGTCACCCGGTTGGTCGGGGAGAGATCTGATCTCAGCCTGACGGTCGAGCTTGCGGGCGATCATGACGATGAGGTCGATGAGACGGGTGGTCTGCGTCGTCCCGAGATTGAGGATCCGGTAGCCGTTGGACCGGTCGAGGGCGGCCAGGATCCCTATGACAATGTCGTCGACGTAGGTGTAGTCACGCCGCGAGGCTCCATCCCCGTAGAGATCGATCGGTGCTCCAGCGTCGATCAAGCGGACGAACTTGTGAATGGCCATCTCGGGGCGTTGCCGCGGCCCGTAGACCGTGAAGAACCTCAGGCACGTGATGTCGAGGTCATACAGATGGTGGTAGGCGTAGCAGGCCAGCTCGCTCGCTCGTTTGGTCGCCGCATAGGGCGACGATGGCTCAGCAGCTACCTCGTCTTCGGAGAAAGGGACCGCCGACGAGGCGCCGTACACCGAGGATGACGAGCCGAATACGAAGGATTTGATGCCCCGCCGCCGTGCCTCCTCGAGGATGCACGTGGTGCCGAAGACGTTGACCGAGTCGTACAAGAGCGGGTCGACGATCGACGGGCGCACACCGGCACGAGCGGCGAGGTGGATCACGCCGTCGACCTGACCGTCCCCGAATGCCTCCTCCAACGCCTGGGGATCGCGGATGTCGCCCTCAACGAGGCGGTAGCGCGGTTGACGCAGAGCCCACGCGACGTTGCCCCGCTTGATGGCCGGCGCGTAGTACGGGTCGAAGTTGTCCAGCGCGACGACCTTGTCACCGCGGTCGAGGAGCGCTTCACACACGTGACTGCCGATGAATCCGGCTCCGCCAGTCACCACAATGTGCTTCGGTCGACGGCCGTCGATGGCACTAATGATCTGGGGCACGCGCTGTCTCCTCTCGGGGGCAGCGACAATCGAGGCCCGAGCGCCGCTGTGCCACTCCTATTGGCTGAAGCGGCCACGACCTGAGGCCATTTCTGCTTAAATCTCGAAGCCCCGCGAGCCCGCCTCCCCGCCGTCAGCACTGACCAGCCAGAAGACGGCCCTATGCGGACCTTTCCTAACTAACTAAATGAGACATGGCGCCCATCAACCCCGTTTCCCGGACCTTTTAGATGAGTCAACTCGCACACTTGACACTCTGAACCCTTGTGCTTATGCTCAGCCTCGACGGGCCTCCAGCCTCTGGCACACGCCCTTTGAGAGTTGGTTCCCCTCCATTTCTCTGCAAAAGGAGCTGCCGTGGTCGTAGTTGGACCGCGTGGTGGTGAGGTCCTGGTTGGGCCGAATTCTCCCTTGTGTCTTCGTGCTGCTCGTCACCTTGGTACCAGTTGTGGTTACCTCAGCGCCGAGCCCGGCGAGCGCGGCACCCACTCCCGCGTTCGGTTGTCTCCCCTACCTTGGGTGCGAGGGCGGCACTTGCTTCGCGACAGGTTCGGCCAACTTGTACAAGGTAGTAGTGACAAATGAGCTGCTGGGTATAGAGCTCAGCACAGAGACTAAATCGCAGGTTGATGTCTCTGGAGCGGCGAATTGTCCCGCCTCCGGGTTGACCTACGTCGACGTGGATGCTGTCGCCAACGGCGATGCCGATGGAAGTACGAGCAGCTGCGAGGGTCCTATATGCGACGCGAGCGCCGTGGCCAGCGGACCTTGGACCGACGTCTACGAGTGTTATTACTTCGTTGTCGGGGCCACGTCATTCGAGACGGAAGGCATCGAGACGTATGACTCACCGGTGACGTGTGTCGGCGGGTAGCTGGTGCCACCGCCCGGCGGGCCTGTTACCAGGTGAGTGAGCCTGGAGTTGGGAGAGCGTTCATCGTGGCGCCCCGGATGAGGTGTGTTCGGTTGCGCCAGCGGTCGACCGCTTTGGCGATGCTGGTACCGTTGCTGCTGACGGCCTGTGGCCACGGGGTACGAGCCGCCGCCTCGTCTACAAGCCGGCCGGAGACGGAGACGACGCTCGGGCAGGCCAGTCAGTTGAAGGCGTCCGCTTCGAGCGGTTCACTTGCGGCCAGCGGCGAGGCGGCCCGACCCGCTCCGACGACGATGACCAGTCGGGAGCCTACAAGCACCTTGGGAACGGACTTGAGCGCCGGGACACCGGAGACGACCATTTCAACCCTACTTGTAACGACGCCTGGCAGTTTCTCTGACTCGACGTTCGATATCACATCTGAGGCCGACGCCAAACAGTGGGCGGCCCCTGCTGATCCGCTTACACTAACCGACTCCACGAAGACGACCTACGATATTTTTGACAACGAAGGCTCGGGCACGCCGCCAAGCAGCCATGCTGGGCTGCTCGATGTCGTCGCCATTCAACCCAGCAGCGATATTCGACAAATGGGGCCCGTCGAGGTAGTGAGCATGGGCGACGTGCAGCTCGACGAAGGTCTGACTCGGGATAGGCCGAGTGCGGACGTGCTCCCTGAGGCGGAGCCGGTTGTCGTTCGAGGTAGCGCTGGCGACGAGGCGGTCGTCGAGATGGCGGGGTCGCACCAGGAGGCCTGTCTCCTCGTTTGGAGCGAGTCCGCAGGAGGCCAGTCTGCATTGGAACTTCGCAGCCTGGAGCGACCCTTCGAGCTGCTCCAGCAACAGCCTGGTTGCATACATCGACGCGCACGCCACTATCGCCTAGGCCTTCTCCGGGTTCGAAGTTTCGACGACGTGACAGCTTTCAGGCCGCCGGTTGGAGCGGGGCGTTGGTGACGTAGTCGGCGACGATGTGGTCGATGGTGGCGAGGGCAGCGAAGGTCGAAGGGGCTGGGGGCTGGTCGGCTTCGAGGCGTGGCCGCAGGGGGGCGAGTGTCGAGCTTGGTGTAGAAGACCGAGCAGACCGGCGACGAGGCTCCGGAGACTCTTGTTTGTGAAGCCGGCGACGGCGTGGACAGACACGCACGGGGCGCCGGCCAGGGCCGTGGCGCCGATGTCCCCGAAGGGGAACGCCCCGGTCCTTTGCCCCGAAGTGACGGTCGCGTCCGGCTCGCTCCAAATGCGGTCGGACATGATCGAGCCGGCGGTCATCCCAGCGGGTCCGGTCCGGCTGCTTCAGGTGCATGACCGGAATGTTGTTGTCACGGGCGAAGGCGTCGACGTTGCGCCGGAAGCGGTCCCCGATCTTCTCGACAATGGCCGGCGACTAAGAGCGCCACCTGACCAGCCCGTGACTCAGGGCTGGCGTACGTCGACTCTCCCCGACGACCGAGCCGTCTTGGTCAGTGTCGTGAAACGGATTTAGGGTTTGGGCATGGCGAGTGCGACCGCGACGCGCAGTGCTCCTGAGGGGGTCCTCCGCACATCCATCGGCAAGAAGCTCCTGATGGCGGGTAGCGGTGTCGTCTTACTCGGATTCATCATCTTCCATGAGCTCGGCAACCTGAAGGTGTATCTCGGGCTCAAGGAGTTCAACGGCTACGCCGCCGGTCTCCGCACCCTCGGCGAGCCGATCTTCCCGCGCACCTACCTGTTGTGGGGGGCGCGAATCATTTTGTACTCGGCATTCGTCGTCCACATCATCACGGCCATCCAGCTGTCCCGGCAGAGCCGCGCCGCCCGTAAGACCCGCTACGAGCACCCCGGCCGAGTGCAGGCCAATCCGGCGTCGTCGACGATGCGGTGGGGTGGGCTGGCGCTCCTGCTCTTCTTGATCTTCCACCTGGCCATGTTCACGTGGGGCTGGATCCATCCGGGCTACACCTTCGTACGCGGCCACGCGTACCAAAACCTGGTGTCGGGATTCGGCATCTGGTGGATCGACGTCATCTACCTGGTCGCGATGGTCGCCCTGTCGCTCCACATCTTCCACGGCACGTGGTCGATATTCCAGACGTTCGGCGTCAATGACAAGCGATGGGACCGAAGGGTCCGGGCGGCGGCCACCGGCCTCGCCCTCTTCGTGCTGGTGGGCAACTGCTCGATCCCGATCGCCGTCTTCGCGGGCGGCGTCAAATGACCACGACGCTCTCTCCCGGGGTGACCTCGTGGACCGAAGGTCGTCCCGGCGCCGTCGATCTCGACGCCCACACCCCCGACGGGCCCATCGCCCAGAAGTGGGACAAGCACAAGTTCGAGATGAAGCTGGTCAACCCGGCCAACAAGCGGCGCTACCACGTCATCGTGGTCGGCAGCGGGCTGGCTGGTGGCGCCGCCGCGGCGAGCTTGGCCGAGCTTGGTTATCGGGTCAGTTGCTTCTGCTACCAAGACAGCCCCCGCCGCGCCCACTCCATCGCCGCCCAGGGCGGCATCAACGCCGCCAAGAACTATCCCAACGACGGCGACAGCGTCTACCGGCTGTTTTACGACACGATCAAGGGCGGCGACTACCGCGCTCGGGAGGCCAACGTCTACCGGCTCGCGCAGGTGAGCGTCAACATCATCGACCAGTGCGCGGCGCAGGGGGTCCCCTTCGCCCGCGAGTACGGCGGCCTCCTCGACAACCGAAGCTTCGGTGGCGCCCAAGTGTCACGGACCTTCTACGCCCGAGGGCAGACGGGCCAGCAGCTGCTGCTCGGTGCCTACCAGGCCCTGGCCCGTCAGATCGGCAAGGGCGCGGTGAAGATGCATCCGCGCTCCGAGATGCTCGACCTCGTCGTCGTCGACGGCCAGGCCCGGGGCATCACAACTCGTGACCTCGTGACCGGCGAGGTCACATCGCACTCCGCCGACGCCGTCGTCCTTGCCACCGGTGGCTACGGCAACGTCTTCTTCTTGTCCACCAACGCCAAGGGCTGCAACACGACGGCTATCTGGCGGGCGCACATGCGCGGTGCCCTGCTCGCCAACCCGTGCTTCACCCAGATCCACCCCACGTGCATCCCCGTGAGCGGCGATCATCAATCCAAGCTCACGTTGATGAGCGAGTCTCTGCGCAACGACGGTCGCATCTGGGTGCCCAAGACGGCCGGCGACACTCGCTCGCCTGACCTGATCCCCGAGGAGGAGCGCGACTACTTCCTCGAACGCAAGTACCCCAGCTTCGGCAACCTGGTCCCACGCGACGTGGCGTCGCGCAACGCCAAAGAGGTGTGCGATCAGGGCATGGGGGTTGGCCCCGGCGGTCGGGGTGTCTACCTCGACTTCGCCGACGCCAGTCAGCGCCTCGGTACCGACGTGATCCGTGAGCGCTACGGCAACCTCTTCGACATGTACCAGCGCATCACCGACGAGGACCCCTACCGGGTGCCCATGCGCGTCTACCCCGCCATCCACTACACGATGGGTGGCCTCTGGGTGGACTACAACCTGATGAGCACCATCCCCGGCTGCTTCGTCGCCGGTGAGGCCAACTTCGCCGATCAGGGGGCCAACCGGCTCGGTGCGAGCGCGCTGATGCAGGGTCTCGCCGACGGCTACTTCATCCTGCCCTACACGATCGGCAACTACCTCGCAGGGACGAAGCTCCCCGCGGTGACGACGGAGGCGACACCGTTTGTCGAGTCGGCCCAGGCGGTGTCGGACCGCACGAAGCGGCTCCTGTCCATCAAGGGCAACCGCACGGTCGACTCGTTCCACCGTGAGTTGGGGCTGTTGGTGTGGGAGCACTGCGGCATGGCCCGCAACGACGCAGGCTTGCGTCACTGCCTCGACGAGATTCCCCGCATCGAGGCTGAGTTTTGGAGCAATGTCAACGTCCCCGGCAGCGGGGAGGAGCTCAACCAGTCACTCGAGAAGGCCGGTCGCGTGAGCGACTTCTTCCAGCTGGCCAAGCTCATGGTCACCGACGCCCTCCACCGAACCGAGAGTTGTGGCGGCCACTTCCGCGAGGAGAGCCAGACGGCAGAAGGCGAGGCGCTCCGCGACGACGACGCCTTCGCATACGTGGCGGCGTGGGAGTACGCGGGTGACGCCCCGCCCGTGCTCCACAAAGAGCCACTCGAATTTGATGAAGTCCACCTCAGCCAGCGGAGCTACAAGTGAATCTGACGCTCAAGGTGTGGCGGCAGCCGGCGCCCGGCCAATCGGGACGCTTGGTGACCTACCCGGCCACCGACATCAGTCCGGACATGAGCTTTCTGGAGATGCTCGACGTGGTCAACGAAGGGTTGATCACGACCGGCGAGGAGCCCATCGCCTTCGATCACGACTGTCGTGAGGGGATCTGCGGGATGTGCGGCGTCGTCATCGACGGCATCGCCCACGGTCCGGAGCGGGCGACGACAACGTGCCAGCTCCACATGCGTCACTTCCACGACGGGCAGACCATCACCATCGAGCCGTGGCGGGCCGAGGCGTTCCCGGTCATCAAGGACCTGATCGTCGATCGGAGCGCATTCGACCGCATCATCGAGGCGGGCGGTTTCATCAGCACCGACACCGGCGGCACCCCGGACGCCAACGCCGTCCTCGTCCCCAAAGTCGCCGCCGACCGGGCCATGGACGCGGCGGCGTGCATCGGCTGCGGCGCGTGCGTCGCCGCTTGCCCCAACGCGTCGGCCATGCTCTTCACCGCAGCCAAGATCACCCACCTCGGGTCGTTGCCGCAGGGTCAGCCCGAGCGCTACCAGCGGGTCGTCAGCATGGTGAAGGCCATGGACGAGGAGGGCTTCGGCACCTGCACCAACATCGGCGAATGTGCCGCGGTCTGCCCCAAAGAGATCAGCATGGACACCATCGCCGCGATGAACCGCGACCTCATCCGCGCCACCATTCGCCGGGCCGACTGACCGTTCGCCCAACCCACTGTCGACGGCGGCGGTGCGCCTTCGATCAGTTGAGTCAAGCCCCGAGTTCGGGTCAAGCCCCGAGTTCGGGTCAAGCCCCGAGTTCGGGTCAAGCCCCGAGTTCGGGTCAAGCCCCGAGTTCGGGTCAAGCACCGAGTTCGGGTCAAGCCCCGAGTTCGGCGAGTCGTCGAGCGAGAAGTGCCTGGAGGTCAACTTGGTACCTCGGGCTTGTCTGCTCTGATCGCCAGCCGATGGCGTCGACGAGCATCACGGCCTCGGCCCACGGGTTGTAGTCCGAGCCTGTGACCGTTTGCCAGATCTGGAGGAAGCGGTCGGCGACCTCAAGGCCGAAGCGACTCATGAGGTTGCCACGGCAGTGCCACACGTCGGCCGTACGGGGCCCGATGCTGGCGGCTTGCCGGTCGACGACGTCGCTGACGGCTCCCCGTCGCCACAAGACGTTGCCGGGGTGGTAGTCGCGATGGACAAACACGCGCTCGGGGTCGAGGCGGGGACCGTGGAAGACATCGAGGGCGCGCTCCCACGACCGGCGATCTCTCATCCACGAGGGCGGCTCCAATAACACAGGTGGGTACGGGACGAACTCCTGCACTCCATCGCGCGAGCTGATCGGCGCCTCGTGGATGGCCGGCAGGACAAGCGCCAACTTTCGGAGCCAGCCATCGAGGTCGACCGGTGACCACTCGAGTCTGCCAGCAACCCGACTCATCACCAGTGCCGGTGCGCCCGCCTCCAAACCTGTGGCATCGAGCGCCAACACACGCGGTGTCGTCACCTCACAACGCTCGAGCAGCTGCAGGGTGCGGGCCTCGCGCTCGGCGATGTCGGGCTCGTCGATGACGACCTCGGGCACCACGTAGCGCCGCAACACGACGGTCTCAACACCGTGCGCCCCGGCAATTCGAAGAGCGTGCATCGCCGACGAACTCCCACCCCTGTAGGCGCGCAGCCCGACGACCCTCGCGCCCAGACAGCGCTCAACCCAATGCAGGGCCGACTCTGGCGGCCGCCGCCGCAGCAGTCGGCTGGCCGGGTCATCACCGAAGCCGTGCGGGGTCGCCAACAGCGTCAACAGACGAAGACCATAACCGCCGGCCGTGGCTTCGACGACTGCTGCGAGACTGGGCGGGTGGTGAGTGTGCTGGGCATCGAGGTGGACGGAGACCTGCTTCGATCGTGGGCCGGATGGGTTGCGCCGGAGCTTCAGCCATTCCTTTCCCAACCCTGGGCCGCGCCGGCCGGCGGGGCAGCCGCGTTGGCCGACGTGTCGGCGCAGCTACGAGACACCTACACGCTGTGGAACGTCGACCGTTCCTTGGTGGTGGTGTGGCTCGACGAGGTCGCCTTCTTCGACATGCCACGATCACAGCGCGCCGCGCTCGTCCGATCCCAGGTCAACCTGGGTCGTGGCGCGGCGCCGACGGTCCGGCGATGGCTCGACCTGGTTGACCCCGCCGCCGTCACATCCCAGGCAGACGGCCACCGGTTTGTGTGGTGGCCATCACTGATCCGGTCCGACCCGGAGAGGATTCTCGCCCGAGTCGTGGAGACCGACAATCACCCTATGCACGCGCGGCTATCCCCGAGCCAGCACCGCGACGTCACAGCCACGACATGGAATGACTGCGCGACGGTACTCCCCGGCGCTCAGACCCTGGCCGGTACCTTCCCACGAGGGAGCGGACCCAACTGTTTCGGCACCGTCATGGCAGCCGCCGGGGTGGCGGGCGCCGCCGATCAGCGGATGCTGCAAGCGCCATTCCTCGATTGGCTCAGCGCGTGTTGTCGGCCAGGCGGCACGGACGTCGAGCCGGGCACGGTATTGGTGTGGTCGGACCAAGAGCTGAAGCCCGTCCACGCCGCCGTCACCATCGGTGACGGCTGGGTCCTGGAGAAACCGTCACAGTGTTGGTGGACGCCTCGCAGTGTCGTCAACGTTGGCCAAGCCATCCGAGCGAGCAGGTCGCGGGGCGTCCGTCTGCGTCGCTACCGCTGCGTCTGAGGCGTGATGACGGCGCAGAGTGTGGAGATGCTGTGGGAGTCCGGGGACCGGAGCGCTGACCCACGCTGGATGCCGTTTAGACGGTTTCGACGTACATCGTCGCATCCCCGTGCGAGATCATCTCGCAACCCGGCCCAGTTGCGAGATCATCTCGCAACGACGTGGCGTGCTGACACCGCCAAAGGCGTCGCCGAACGCGTCGGCGAAGGCGGCGAACGCGTCGGCGAAGGCGGCGAAGGCGCCAAAGGCGTCGGCGAAGGCGGCGAAGGCGTCGGCGAAGCTACGTCGGCCGGGATGGCACGTTCACTCGCAACTGGCGTCAGTTGCGAGTAAACGTGACATCGCCCGAGCCACCCGACCCGACCGGACCCGACCCGACCGGACCCGACCCGACAGGACCCGACCCGACAGGACCCGCCCCGCCCCGCCGCAGTCTGCGCATGACCTGAGGCCGGCCCGCCCCAAGGAGAGGCATCATGAGGGCGGTGATGACGGGGAACGACCAAGAAATGAAGGCCCGGGCCCTCTGGCAGTACGGCGAGCCTGTCCACGCCATCATCTACTTCGCCCCTGAGACGCGTGCGGCCACCGATGCCCTCGGGCTGAAGGGCGGGTGGATGAGCTACTTCGGGTGCCGGGCCGCACCACTTGGCGCCGCAACAGCGCCGGTCGTCACCGCCCTTTTCTACAACTTCTACCCGCAGATGGTCGCTCGCGCCATCCCCGACGCGTGGGGCTACGCGACGCCGGCGGGGCTCCTCGAGGCGCGGCTCGCGGCGGTCGACGGCGCCATGCGGCGCGTCCTCGGCGACGGCGTCGTGTCGTCGGTATCCGTCGTGCGCGCCTCCGAGCTCGCCGCCGCCGCCGTCGGCGGCTGCGATATGGCCGGGCGCGCGATGGGCGCGGCCAACCAGGCCGTTGCTCGATCCGACGAGCCACATCTGCGGTTGTAGCAAGCACTCACCGTCATGCGGGAGCACCGTGGTGACGGCCACGTCGACCGGCTGGTCGACGCTGGTCTCTCGCCGCCGGAGGCGCTGGTCCTCCAAGCGGCAACCGGACGTTCGCCGGAGGTGGGGCTGCGGTCCCACCGCGGCTGGTCGGAGGATGAGTGGTTGGCGGCGGCGGCGTCGCTTAGGGCGCGCAGCCTGATCGACGGCGAGATGCACGTCACCGCGGCGGGCGCCGAGCTCCGGCAGGCGATCGAGGACGGCACCGATCGGCTGGCGACTCCGATCGTGGCCGGCATCAGCGACGACGCCGCTGACGAGCTCATCGCCCTCCTCCGGCCCCTGGCTGAAGCGGTCATGGCTACGGGCGCCGTGCCCGCCCACAACAACATAGGGCGTGCCCTGGCCGCCCCCGTAGCCGCCGACCCCGACCCCTCTCGAGGGGGCGGAGAGAGCCGCAGATCTCCCCCTGGTGGAGATCGAGATGCAGGAAAGGAGTTGCTGGGCTGTGACGGGCCGGGCACAGTTGTGGATACACGAACGACCAAGGAGGTGTGCGCCATGAACGACGTCTCGTATCACTGGCCCGCTTCCGTCGTTGGCGCCCGTCGGCGCTGAGGGGAATTCGCGGGCACGCCACCCGCCAACCAACCCTCAGGAGCATGAAGTGCCTTCACGACGTGAGTATTCGCGCGACGCCGCTATGGCCAAGAAGCGCGACACCGAAGAGTTCAAACGTATGTCCCGAGCGCTCAAGACCACCTGGGACGACGAGCAGGTAGACGCTGAGGCGTCGACCTATCTCTTGGCCCAGCACGGACCACAGCCACCGCCGCCCTGGCTGATCACATCCGATGAGGCGCGGCAATACGAGGTCGGCATCTTGAAGACCGGCAAGGAGGCTGACGTCTACCTCGTCGAGCGACGCTTTGGTGAGCACGTCAATGTGCTCGCCGCCAAGCGGTACCGCTCGTGTGAGGAGCGCCTCTTCCGCGACGACTCCCGCTACCGCGGGGGGCGCCACACGGGCGAAAGCCGCCTCGACAAGGCGATCGCACGAGGCAACCGCGCCGGCATGGCATTTCGGGCCCAGCAGTGGATGATGACCGAGTTCGAGATGCTCACCCGACTCTGGTCGTCAGGTGTCCCCGTGCCCTACCCGGTGCAAAGGCTCGGCAACGAGGTCATGCTCGAGCTCATCGGATCGCCCGAGGAGGTGGCGCCGCGCCTCGTCCATGCCGAGGCCTCGCGCGACGCCGTCCAGGATTTGTGGCGCCAGCTCGTCGAGGCGCTGCACCGCATGATCCGCGCCGGGGTCGTGCACGGCGATCTCAGTCCCTACAACATCTTGGTGGATGGTGACCGGCTGGTCCTGATCGACTTCCCCCAGTCGGTCGATCCGATCGCCCACCCGGAGGGGCGAGGGCTCCTTCGTCGCGATGTCGACAACGTCTGCGAGTGGTTTGGCAGGCATGGCGTGGTGTGCGACTCATCCGCTCTCTACGGCGAGCTACTCGAGGAGACGCGTACCTGACGGGGCGGGCCAGGTGAGCGGGTGGTGAACGCCGGGCGAATTGTTGGCATCGCGCTCGGTTGTCCGCGAAGGGCCGGCAGGGTCGGCCGCTATCTTCAGTGAAGGGGGGCTGAGAGAGCCGAGAAAGGTACTGACGCGGTCATGGTCACAGAGCAAGACGGTACGCCCTCCACCCACTCGCGCCGGGACGTCCTGAAGGCCGGCGCCGCCCTCGTCGCCGGGTCGGTCGCCGCCGACGTGATCGCCTCCGGCCTGACGAGCCCGGCCCAAGCGGCGGCCAGCCGGCGGCCCCAGTCGATCAAGGACATCGAGCACGTGGTGATCCTCATGCAGGAAAACCGCCCGTTCGATCACTACTACGGCACCCTCTCAGGGGTGCGGGGCTTCTCCGATCCGACAGCCGATCCGTCGGTCTTCCGTCAGCTCGACGCCGACCTCTTGCAAAACCCCTCGGGCCAGCCCTACATGCTGCCCTGGCATTTCGACACGAAGACGACGAGCGCTCAGGTGGCGGGCGGCAACGAGCACTCCTGGTATCCGCAGCATCAGATGTGGAACGAGGGTCTGATGGACCAGTTCGTTGTGGTCCAACGAGTCGCCGACGACATCGTGGCCCACTACGAGACGCCCCTCCCTTTGACGGACAACGGCGCCCACGTGATGAGCTACTTCAAGCGCGACGACATCCCCTACTACTACGCCCTCGCCGACGCCTTCACCATTTGCGACAACTACCACTGCTCGGTGTTGGGTCCGACCAACCCCAACCGTCTCATGCACATCACCGGGACCATCGACCCCGACGGCACCCTCGGTGGCGGCCCGGCCATCGACAACAGCCAAAACATCGGCCAACTCCGCTGGGAGACCTACTCCGAGCGCCTGCAAGCGGCAGGCATCGACTGGTACGTGTACCAGGAGAACGACAACAACGGCGACAACCTCCTCAACCTGTTCGCCAACTTCACGGACACCAAGACCGAGATCTACCGCCGCGGTCTGACCTTCATCCCGACCCCGAAGGGACAGCTCCCTGGGCCCGCCCTGGCCGAGAAGATCAGGCAGGACGTCGTCTCGGGCAACCTCCCTCAGGTGAGTTGGGTGTACGCCAGCTTCCGGGATTGCGAGCATCCCGAAGCGATGCCGGCCGACGGCGCCAACTTCTACTCCGGCGTCCTCAACGCGCTCATGGCCGACCCGAAGGTGTGGGCCAAAACGGTGCTGCTCCTCAACTACGACGAGAACGACGGAAAGTTCGATCACGTCACGCCGCCGACCGCGCCCCTCGGTACGCCCGGTGAGTACATCTCCCTCGCGGGCGATCTGTTCAACCCCGGGTCGTCGATGGGGATCCCCGGACCGGTAGGTCTCGGCTTCCGGGTCCCGCTGATCCTCGCCTCGCCCTTCACCCGTGGTGGGCTGGTGTGCAGCGACGTCCTCGATCACACGTCGGTCCTCAGATTCCTCGAGCAACGCTTCGGCGTCGAGGTGCCTTATCTGTCGGAGTGGCGGCGCAAGACGGTCGGGGATCTCACGTCCGCCTTCAACTTCGCGGCGCCGCTGGATCCCAGCATTCCGAAGCTGCCCGACGCCGCCGCGCTCGCGGCGCTGGCCAGGTCGCAGCAGCATCTGCCGGCGCCGACCATGCCGGCGGTGCAGACCATGCCTGTCCAGGAAGCGGGACCGCCGCGTCCCCGACCGAGCGGTCCGGTTTCATGAATCAGCGTCCGCGCCCCGCGACCCGCGCCTCCTTAGGCTGAATCCATGGCTGACGATGCCCCGACGCCCAACGAAGAAGCCCCGCAGCGGGAGGGGGTCTTCCTGAAGCTGGCCGACAGCGTCAGCGAAGGGATGGGCAAGCCGGTCAACATCAGCGTGTGGCTGATCGCCGTTGTGGCCTGGACCCTGATGTTCGCGTTGAGCAAGCAGCTCGACAAAGGCACCTTCCTCCCGGCGTGGTTCACGAGCACCGGCTTCAACTTCCCGCTCAACCTCATCACCACTGTCGCCGAGCTCTTCATCGGCTTCCTCGTCGCAGCCGCCACCAACCGGGCCGAGAAGGCGCTCGTCAGGCTCATCAAGCACATCTATGACCAGAGCGACAAGATCGAGGCGGTCGAAGAGTCGCTGTCCTCGGCCCTGGCCGAGAACACGGCATTGACGCAGCAGGTGCACACCAACACCCTGCTGATCGAGGACCTTCACCGGCATGTCACCGCCCTCACCAAGCACTTCGAGGTGAAGCCGACGGGCTCCGATTAGGAAGCGGCTCGCTCGAGAATGTGCACGACCGACGCCCAGCCGCCGGTCACGCCGCCACCGAGCACGTGGGTGAGCCCGACTCGGGCTCCTTCGATCTGACGGGCGCCCGCCTCACCGCGTAGGTGGGTGGTGACTTCATAGATGTTGGCCACGCCGGTCGCGGCGATGGGGTGACCTTTGGACAGCAGGCCCCCTGAGACGTTGACGGGAATACGGCCCGTACGCCAAGGGGCGCCGGAGTCGATGAAGTCGCCGGCGCCGCCCGGCTCACAGAGCCGCAGGTTGTCGTAGTGGCACAGCTCGGCGGTGGCGAAGCAGTCGTGCAGCTCGACCAGGTTGAGGTCGTCCGGGCCGAGGCCGGCGGCCTCGTACGCCTGGTCGGCGGCGTTGCGGGTCAGGGTGTCCACGTCATGCTGCACGTCGCAGCCGTCGGCGTAGGGGTCCGACGTGATGATCGACGCGCTGACTTTCACCGCTCGCCGTTGCTGGGCGAGGTCGAGGGTCCGGAGCTTGGCGTCGGACATGACGACCACCGCGGCGGCGCCGTCGCTCGTGGGCGAGCACATCGGGAGCGTGTTGGGGTAGGAGATCATGTCGGCGCCCATGATCTCGTCGAGGGTGAAGGCCGTTTGGTACTGGGCCAGTGGGTTGAGCGCCGAATGAGCGTGGTTCTTCTCCGCCACCCGGGCGAACTGCGCGAACCCGACGCCGCCGTGTTTGTAGGCGTACTCCGTGCCACTGAGGGCAAACCAGCCTGGCATCAGGTTGGTGCCGAGCACCCCCTCCAGGGGCATCACCGCGCCATACGGACCGGACGGCTCAAACGGCGCGTCGGCGGCGCGGTCGCTGACACCGAGCAGACCGGCCTTGCCCATCTTCTCCATGCCGACGGCCAGGGCAACGTCACACTCGCCGGCCTTCACAGCCATGATGGCGGTGCGGACCGCCGTACCGCCCGTGGCGCACCCGTTGACCACGTTGTACACGGCGGTGCCGGTCTGGCCGATGTGACGCTGCAACATCTGGCCCGCCATGTTGGGCTGACCCATGTAACCCACCGCCATTGCGCCGACGTCGCCCATCGACACACCGGCGTCGGCGAGCGCGGCCAGGCTGGCCTCCGCTCCCAGGTGGACAGCCTCTTTGTCCGGGTAGCGAGCAAACCGGGTCATGGCCGCGCCGACGACCCACACGGCTTCGCTCATGACGGCACGTCCGTGCCTTCGCTCTGTCCTTCTCGCTCTCCGCCGCTCGGGCGATGCTCGCTTCGCTCGCTCATGACGGCACGTCCGTGCCTTCGCTCTGTCCTTCTCGCTCTCCGCCGCTGGGGCGATGCTCGCTCATGATGGACCCTCCTCCGCGGTGAACCCAAACCCGACGGCCTCGACGCCGGTCGAGTCCACGCCGAGCGGATAGGTGGTCAACCGCACCCGCATGCCGGTGCGGTCGATGGTGGGATCCGCGTCTTCACCGACGAGGTTGGCCTTGACGACCCCACCCCCATCAAGGTCGACGATGACGGCGGTGAAAGGCGTGGGGACCGACGGCGGTGCGCGGAAGACGATGGTGAAGGCTCGGACCACGCCGGTGTCGGCGAGCGGCCGCTGGGCAAAGGTCACGGCGCGACAGGAAGGGCACGCGACGCGTCGATCGAGGACCACCGCGCCGCAGTCGCCACACTCCCAGCCGAGGAGATGTGGCTTGTCGCCGTCGAGGGCGAGGTAGTTGACGAGCGGTACCTGGCGCGTTGTCTGCTCGGTCGCAACTCCGATGGTCACGGACGAGCCGCGACGACACCCGGCGCACCGACCCTGGCCAGATCGTCGGCGTCGAGCCCGAAGAAGCGGGCGGCGTTGTCGCAGAGGATCTTGCGCTTCTGGTCGGCTGGCACGTCGCCCAGGTGCAGCTCGATCCGCTCCCTCGCATACGGCCAATCGGAGCCCGCGTGCGGATAGTCACTCGTCCACATGATCGTGTCGATGCCCACGCGCTCGCGGTTGGCGAGACCGTAGGTGTCGACCTGGAAGGTGGCGAAGCATTGACGCTCCCAATACTCCGACGGTGGCATGGGGAGCGAGGCGCCCGTCCAGAAGCGGTGGCGCAGGTAGTTGTCGTTGGACTGCTCCATGAAGAAGGGCACCCAGGCCACGCCCACCTCGATCAGGCCGAAGCGCAGGCGAGGGTGGCGCTCCAACGCGCCGCCCAACACCATCTCGGAGAGCACGGGCATGGCGGAGATGGCCAGCTTCTCCTGGTTGATGAAGGGGAGCGTCGCCATGTTGAGCAGGATCTCGATGTCAGCGTCCATCTTGCCCATCGACCCGGCGCCGATGTTGAACCCGACGTGACAGGCGACGCCCATGTCGAGATCCTCCATCGCCGACCAGAACGCATCATCGATGGGGTGCTTGGCGATGGTGCTGCCGTTGGGCCACGTCCGCAACACCACCGACTTGAAGCAAGGGGACATGTTGCGAACGCGCGTCGCCTCGGCGATGGCGTCCTCCGGTCCGGTGATGGGCATGATGGCGTAGGCGTAGAGGCGATCAGGGGAGTACGAGCAGAAGTCGGCGATCCAGTCGTTGTAAGCGCGGACGTTGGCCAGGTAGGCCTCACGGTCGAGGCTGTCGCAGACCATGAACGCGTAGGACGGGAAGATCAGGTGGACGTCGACCATGTCGATGTCCATGTCCTTGATGCGCTCGGCGGGATCCCATCCGCCCTTGCGCATCCGGTCGAAGCCGTCCTTGGGGATGAGCTCCCAGTCGGTCGGGCTCTGACCCGCGGTGTTGACCAAGATGGTGACCGCCATGCTGCTACCGGTCGGCACCGCCCACGCCTTGCCGCCGAAGGGCCCGTCGACGACGCGTGGCGCCTGCTCCAGGTACTTCTTGGGAAGCCGCGATGTCCAGAGGTCGGGCGGCTCCGTCACGTGCGTGTCCGCGTCGATGATCGGGTAGCCTTCGGCTCCACCCATCCGATAGGTCATGTCCCCCTCCATTTCGCGCGGGCCCGTGGCCCGACGGCGACGCCAATGCTAGCGGCCGAGCCCAAAATGTCAACTGTGGTTAACGCGTCGACCAGGGCCTCCGGTGCGGCCTGACTGGTAACGTGGACGCACGTAGAGGGAGTCCGGAGGTGGGGCGTGACGACGACCAAACAGGCACCGATCGATCCAGGGCTGTTTACGTTCCCGTCCGACGCGCCGTGCCTGCTCGGGAGTCGGTGCTCCAACTGCGACGTGGTCACATTCCCCCGGCAGGCGGGGTGCCCATCGTGCTCGCAGGAGGCGATGGAGGACGTCGATCTTGACCGGTTCGGCAAGGTCTGGACCTGGACGACGCAGGCCTTCCGACCCAAGACGCCGCCGTACCTCGGGCCGGAAACCGACCAGACCTTCGTGCCCTACATCGTCGGGTACGTCGAGCTCGCCGGCCAGGTCAAGGTCGAGGCCCGACTCGTCGACGTGACCGTCGAGGACGTGCAGATCGGCATGGACGTGGAGCTGGCCATCGTCCCGTTTTGCATCGACGGCGACACGGAGATGCTCACATTCGCATTTCGGCCGCGAGCCTGACTGGAGGACCTGTGGACGTCGCAATCGTAGGGATCGGACTTCATCCGTTCGGGCGGCACGACGGCATATCGGGCGCCCAGATGGGGGCGTTCGCCACCCGTCAGGCCGTGCGTGATGCCGGCATCGAGTGGGGCCAGATCCAAGCCGCGTTCGGTGGCAGCGCCGCCAGTGCCCTGCCAGGCGATCACGACAACAGCACAGCCGACTCGATGGTCAGCCAGCTCGGCATGACCGGTCTCCCGTTCGTCAATGTGCAAAACGGGTGCGCGACCGGGGGTACCGCCGTCTCCATGGCGGCCACGGCGATCGTGGCCGGCGCATGTGACGTCGCCCTTGCCGTGGGGTTCGACAAGCACCCCAAGGGGATGTTCAATCCGACGTCCACCTCGATCGGCCTCGGTGCCTGGTACGGCGAGACGGGCTTCATGGTCAGCACGCAGTTCTTTGCCATGAAGATCAATCGCTACATGCACGACCACGGCATCGAGCAACGCACCCTCGCCAAGGTGGCGGCGAAGGCGTACCGCAATGGCGCGCTCAACCCCAACGCATGGAGGCGCAAGCCCGTCGACGAGGACGAGATCCTCACGTCGACGATGCTCGCCTATCCGCTGACGCAATACATGTTCTGCTCGCCCAACGAAGGGGCGGCCGCCGTGGTGATGTGTCGAGCCGACCAAGCGCATCGATACACCGACCGCCCGGTGTACCTTCAGGCCGCCGTGCTCCGCACCCGGAGATTCGGGTCCTTCGAGGTGTGGTCTCCCTGGCTGCCGCTCGAGCACAGTGCCAGTCCCTCGGCCGATGCATCCAAGGCCACATTCGAAGCAGCCGGGGTAGGCCCCGAGGACGTCGATGTCGCCCAGATCCAAGACAGCGAAGCCGGCGCTGAGGTGATGCACATGGCCGAGACCGGCCTGTGCGCGGACGGCGAGCAGGAGGGGCTGATCAACGCCGGCGAGACCGAGATCGGTGGACGGCTGCCGATCAACACCGACGGCGGCCTCATCGCCAATGGGGAGCCCGTGGGCGCATCAGGGCTGCGGCAGATCTACGAGACCGTCCTGCAATTGCGGGGCGATGCCGGTGAGCGTCAGGTCCCCGGCAATCCTCGCGTCGGGTTCACCCAGGTTTACGGGGCGCCCGGTGTCAGTGCATGCACGGTGCTGACGCGCTGAGCCCGACGGACCCCCTCCGCACGGGCAGCACCGGCAATACTGGGCGGGTGCCGACGCGGGTGATCGAGCTCGAAGCGGCGACCGGTCCTTCCTCGCCGAAGCGGCGGCCGTTCCGTCGAGACCAGATCCTCGACGTGGCCATCGAGCTGTTTTACGAGCGCGGGTATCACGCCACGGGCATGGACGACATCGGGGCCGCGGCCAACATCACCGGTCCTGCTATCTATCGACACTTCGCCAACAAAGAGGCCATCCTCGACGCCGCGTTGAAGCAGGGCGTCTCGGAGATCGTCGACAAGGTCGACGAGATCGTGGGCCGCGGCATGACTCCCAAGCGGACCTTGCGGGCGTTGGTGCAGAACTACATCCGGGCGATCCTCAACCGGCCCGCACTGGCTGTGCTCGTGCTCAATGAGCGACGTCTGTTTTCCTCGGCCACGCGGGCGTGGTTCGATCGAGCGGACCGGCTGCACATGGAGGAGTGGGTGCACGCCCTCAGCCTGGCTCGTCCCGAGCTGACGGAGGCGGACGTCCGCGTGATGATCGGCGCGGCAGTCGGGCTCTTGGATTCGGTGCTCGTCTATCGCAGCGGACTCGATCAACGGCACATCGAGGATCTCCTCACCGAGATGGCCATGGCCGCCATGCTCGAGGACGACCGCCGGGCGCCTGGCGCGGGTCGACGCCCGAAGGCTCGTCGTCGTTGATGACTGCTCACGAGCACGGGTCTAGCCACGGGATAGGTCAGCGCATCCGGTTCACGCAACAAGACGGAGTGGCGCGGCTCAGACTGATACGTCCCGACGCCGCCAACGCCATCGACCTGACCTTCGCTCAGGAGCTCCGGGTCGCCGTGGACGCGTGCGCCGCGGACGGTGCGCGGGCCGTGCTGATCTCGGCGGAGGGCAAGCAGTTTTGCGGAGGCGGGGACCTTCGGAGCTTTGCTCAGCAGGACGATCTCAGCGCTCATCTCGGCGAGGTCCTCGCTGAGCTGCACCCCGCGCTCGCCCTTCTTGCGGAGTTGGATGCGCCCATCGTCATCGCCGTGGAGGGCTCGGTGGCGGGCGCCGGCGTCGGGCTTGTCTGCGCCGGCGACATCGTCCTCGCCTCGGCCTCGTCTCGATTCGTCATGGCCTATACGGCTGCGGGTCTCACCCCCGATGGTTCGTCGAGCTACTTCCTCCCTCGACTTGTCGGGCCTCGGCGGGCTCTCGAGATGACGTTGACCAACCGGCCCATCGGCGCCGCCGAGGCGCTCGACTGGGGTCTGGTGACGCGCGTCCTACCTGATGGCGAGGTGGCCGCCGAGGCCGAGCGCCTCGCCGTCGGTTTCGCCACCGGTCCGACGCTGGCGTTCGGCTCGTCGAAGCGCTTGCTCCGGGACGCCAACAGCGACCTCGCAGCCCATCTGGACCGCGAGCGCGACGCCATGCTCCGAAGCGGATCGACCGCCGATGGCCAAGAAGGGGTGGCTGCCTTCGCGGCGCGGCGTCCGCCGGCGTTCAGCGGGGATTGATCCAACCGTCTGAGGGCAACCCTTGCTCACCTCCGCCGCAGTCCCCGACGGAGCTAGCCTGGTAGGCGGCGACCACGTATGCGAGTGACCCCTAACCTTCGGCGATGACGAGCCCGTCCACCCCCGTCACGACCCGATCGGGCCGGCCGCGTCGCCGCGAGCTGATCCTCGACGCCGCGGCAACCCTTTTTGCCCAGCGCGGATTCGTCGGCACGGGCATGGACGAGATCGGCGTCGCCGCCGGCATCACCGGCCCGGGTGTGTACCGGCACTTCGCCAGCAAGGACGAGTTGCTCAAGGAGCTGGTCCAGCGGGGCGCCGAGCGTCTCTTGCTCCAGCAGGTGAGTCCCCTCGAGGTTGATGAGACCCCCGAAGAGAGCATCAGTCGCATGGCTGCTGAGTTGGTGGACGTCGTCCTGGCGACGGCACCCATGGGAGCCGTCATCTGGAGCGAGCAGGCCCACGTCGATCCCGAGTTGCGGGCGTGGATCTCGCGGCTCCATCGGCTGCGCGTGGTCGAGTGGGTGCATGTCCTCAGTCGTTACGACCCTGACCGACCGGACCTCGAGTGGGTCACCATGGTCAACGGCGTGTACGGCATGGTGATCGAGGCGTCTCGGCGAATGGACGGGATCGACCGCGCGCACGTGGGACAACTGCTGACGGCGATGGTGACTCGGGCCCTGCTCGATACGCCCGCCAAACCTGCGGCCCGCCACGGCAGCGCGACCGCCTGACCCGCTTTTTGGGCCGCGGCCCTCAGCCCAAGCCCTTCGCCGCCCCCTCGAGGAAGACCGATCGCAACAGGTCGGGGCGACCGAGAAGATCCGGTGCGGGGCCGTCGAAGCGGATCTCGCCTTTCTCCATGAAGTAGGCGTGGTCGACGATCGACAATGCGATGTTGAGCGACTGCTCGACCAAGACGATGGCGGTCCCCGTCTCGTTGATGCGTCGGACCATGGCGAGCAGTTCACCGACGATCTTGGGGGCCAAACCCAACGACAGCTCGTCGATCAGGAGGAGCTGCGGTTGGAGGATGAAGGCTTTGCCAAGGGCGAGCATCTGTTGCTCGCCGCCCGAGAGGCTGGTCGCCAGCTGGTTGCGGCGCTCGTCCAGCCGGGGGAAGGCTTCAAACGTGGCGTCGATGCCTCGCTGCAAGGACTTGCGGTCGCGGCCGAGGCTGTGGCCGTAGACGCGAAGGTTGTCAGCCACGCTCAGCGGGCCGAAGATGGCACGACCACCGGGGATCTGGGTGATCCCGAGATCGAGCCGGCGCTCAGCATCGAGGTAGGTGATGTCGGCACCCTGGAAGTGGACGGCGCCTCGTGACGGTAGGCCCAAGCCGGAGACCACCCGGAGGAGGGTCGACTTGCCGGCGCCGTTGGTCCCCAAAAGTGCGACGCGTTCGCCTTCGTCGACCGTGAAGTCGACGTCGAAGAGGACCTGAAGCTGTCCGTAGGCAAACTCGATGTGTCGGCAGGCGAGCATGGGGAGGTGACGGTGCTGGGAGCGCAGGACCGCGATCTCCTCGTGCTCCACCACGTCATCGATGACGTGGTCGATGTCGGCCGTGGTCTGGGCCCCGGCCCGGTAGAGGGTCCACGCCCCGAGGGCGATGGGCAGGGCCAGGACGACGAGGGCGTTGCCCGTCCCGTAGCGGCCTCCGATGGAGCTCAGTATGAGCAGGCCGCCGATGCTGCCGGCGCCCGCCGCGATCAAGCCGGCCAGCCCGGCGGCGTGGGGTCGCATGGTCGGCGGCACGACGGACAGCGTCACCATGTAGAGAGCGGGTGCCAGCACGGCAGCCGCTCCGGACACCACGGCGAAGCCGAGGATCATCACGACGAAGATCGGTGACTCCACGCCGACGACGAGACCGATCACGATGAGGCCGGTGGTCAAGCCCACGAGGCGCATCATCCGGCCCGGGTCGCGCCGGTAGAGGCCTTCGCCCAAACTTCCGAAGGCCAGGACGCAGGGGATCGACACGAGCGCGATCAGGGCCAGGAAGAGCGAGCGGCCCTCGACCCCCATGTTCCAGCGGTTGTCGAGGTAGAAGAACAGATACGTATAGAACGGGAAGCTCAGCATCCCGACCGCGGCCCAGGCGGCGACGAGACGGACGAACGTCGGGACCAACAACACCCGCTGGATGATCTCGAAGAAGCCCAGTTCGGTGGCGGGGTGGACGGCCTCGCCGTCCTCACCGAGGCGCCCGACGGCGCCGGTGTCGTCGGTGTCGCCGGTGTCGCCGGTGTCGCTGGTGTCGCTGGTGTCGCTCTGGGCGCGGACCTCTCGGCGGATCTCGTCGGTGTCGAGCGCTCCATAGCCATGGTCGCGTAGGCGGATCGACACGATGACGGCGGCCAGACTGACGAGGCCCAGGACGAGGAAGGCGGTGCGCCACGTCAGGTCGGCGGCGACGGTCACGACCACGATGAGCAGCGGAGCGACAACGGTCCCTACGGCGACCGCGGCCCGGTACAGGGAGAGCACTCGGACGCGCGCCTCCGGCGGGTAGCTGTCGACCAGCAGTGATGGGTGGACCGACAGGGTCGATCCGCTGGACGCTCCGTTGACGACGAGGAGCCCGAGGAGACCCCAGAGGTTGGCAACGAAGGCGCACAGCATGGTGGCGAGCGCAAAGGCCAGACCGGTCGCCGTCGCCGTCATGGCTCGACGTCTCCCGCGCTGCACGTAGGCGGCGAGGGGCAATGTGGCGGCCATGACCGTGAAGGTCTTGAGGATCCCGAGGAAGGCAAGAAGCCCCTTGCTGATGCCCAGCGTCTGGCTGATCTCGGGCCCGAGGATGAGTAGGAGGCAGTCCTGGAACTGGTCGACGAGCACCAGCAGCCCGAGGGCGATGACGGGGTACCACCCGACGGTTCCCGCCGCCGCCAACATCGAGGGGCGACCGGTCTCCTCGCCGGTGATGCCCAGGATCGCCCGGGCTCGGCCCCGCATGCGCAGGCGCCCCTCATCGAGGTCGTCGATGATCTGCCCCTCGTCGACGGGGGCCGCCGTTTTGGGCTTGGGATCTGTCTTGGCCTTACGGGAAGCAGCGGCCTTGGCCGGCTTGCGTGTCTCAGGCGCCAACGTGATCTCCTGCGGCGCGGAACTCGACGGTGTAGGCCGTCTCGCCGATGCGGCGCCCGTTGCCGTCGATGAGCACGATGGTCGCCTGGTGAAGGTCGCCGATCGTGCTTCGACTGGCTGCGATGGGTGCCGGCAACGCGTCCACCGTCACCGACGTCGTGTCGGTGACGTAGACGAATCGGTCGGCGAGATAGCTGACATCGGGGCAGCCGGGTGTGCTGTTGCAACTGCTGTCGGCCAGGGCCCGAAGACTTTGACCGGGTTGTACCGGGGCGCGGTCGACGAAGACGGCGAAGTAGGGACCGTCGGGGCTGCTATGGATCGACGGCGCCGTCCACGTGATCTGGAGTGGCAACAAGACGCTGGCGCGGTTGGCCGGACTGGTGATCTGGATGGCGGAGGTCGCGACGAAATCGAGGCCGTGGACGGCGCAGGACGCGACGAGCAGCGCGCTCAGCAACAGTCCTGCCAGTCGCCTCATCACCGCGCCGCCACGGCCGGCCCGGGGGCAACCGGGATTGGCGCCGTCGATCGTTCGATGGCGTGGATGTCGAGGCCCAGATAGGACTCGACGACCTTGGGGTCGTTGCGAATCGCCTCGGGCCGGCCGTCGGCGATGACGTTGCCCGACTCCATGGCGATGACCCGGTCGGCCAGACCCATGATGAGGGGGATGTCGTGCTCAACGACGATCATGGTGATCTCGAGGGCGTCCCGGAGGGTCGTCAAGAGTTGCCCCAACGCCTCGGTCTCCCGTTGGGCGATGCCAGATGACGGCTCGTCGAGCAGGAGGAGTGTCGGCTCGAGGCCCAGGACGCAGGTGAGCTCCGTGATCCTTCGAGTACCGGTCGAAAGGGCTGCGATCTGACTGGTGCGGAACGGGTCGAGTCCCATGAGGGCCACGAGCTCGCGCGCCCGCGCCTCCTTCTGTCGATCGCGCCTGCGAAGCCCGATCATGGCGGCGCCGACCTGAGTTGGATGGGCACGCTCGAGCGAGAGCATCACCGTCTCGAGCACCGTCATCGTGGGGAACAATGCCGCGTCCTGGAACGATCGGATCAGTCCGAGGCGCCCGCGTGCTTCGGGACCGAGCCCGCTCACGTCCCGCCCGAGGAAGTGGACCTGGCCGATGTCGGGTTTGGTGAAGCCACTGATGAGCTCGAACAACGTCGTCTTGCCGGCCCCGTTGGGGCCGATCAGCCCGATGATGTCGCCGTGGGCTACGTCGAAGGTCACGTCGTCGACGGCACGTACCCCACCGAAGCTCTTGCCCAGGTGGTTGACGCGCAGGACCGGACCGGGGCCGTGGGCGGCCGCGGGGATGGTGCGGGCGAGGGCCCCGCGGTGGCCGTTGGTGGTGGGTGCCGCCGCCAACTGCACGCTGGCCAGCACGGGTGGGGCCGCGACGTCGTCAGGATCGACTCCGCTGAGTCGAGCGATGAGAGCGATGACGCGCGCCCGCAACGGCTGGATCATCTGGGCGATACCGCCGGGGAAGTACAGGATGAGGAGCAGCCATCCAAGAGAGGTCGCCGCCAGTCCCGCGTTGTCGAGGGGCAGGAACTGCGGGATCCCGATGATGTAGAGGGCACCGATGAGGGGCCCGGCCAAAACGCCGGCGCCGCCCAGGATGGTCATGGCCGCCACGTCGATGCTGGAGTCGATCGGGAAGGCCGTCCCTGAGACGTGGGACAAGGCGTGGCCGTAGAGCGCGCCGCCGAGTCCGGCGAGGAAGCCGGCGACCATGAACGCTTGGACCTTGGCGACCGAGACGGGGATGGTGAACGCCTTGGCCGCGTTTTCATTGTCACGGATGGCGCGCAGTCGACGACCGATCCCGCTGCGCCAAACGTTGCGCGCCAGCCCGAAGGCGACCGCCACGGGGACCAGGGCAAACAGGTAGTACCTCTTGCCGGTGTTGAGGGTGATCCCGACGACGCTGGCCTGGCCTGAGTCGACGCCGTTGCCGAACATCCAGCTCTGCTGGAACAACCAGTTTTGGGCGGCCAGCGCGAAGCCAAGCGTGGTGACGGTCAGCAGGAGCCCGCGAATGCGCAGAGCCGGTATCCCGATCACGAGCGACACGACGGCCGCGAGGCAGGCGCCGGCGAGGAAGCCGAGCAACAGGTTGCTCGTGTGTTGGTCGACCACGTAGGACGCCAACGCGCCCACGCCTGCGAGCGCGAACTGACCGAGGGAGAGCTGCCCGCCAAGCCCGGTGATGATGCCAAGGGAAAGCCCGACAATCGAGAAGGCCAAGATGGTGACGAACACGACCGACGTGGCATTGGTTGAGAGAATGGGTACGAGCAGCGCGGCGACCAGGCTCACGGCGGCGACGAGCATGCCGAGGTTGCGGATCGCCCAGACCTGTTGCAAGCGCTCGGGGACGGGTGGCCACGCTTGGACGGCCGCCCAATTGCCCTTGGCTTCCTCGCGGACGCTCGTCCGCCGTCGGCGCAGGAGAAGGACAGCGACGATGATGAGGAAGAGGACGGCGTCGACGAGACCGCCCTGCGGATAGTTCCACAACAGGACCTGCTCGATGATGCCGACGCCGATCCCCGACACCAAGGCGATGGGCAGGCTGGTCATGTCGGCGATGACGGCTGCCGTAAGGGCCCGCAACAGCAGGGTGGGGCCGAGGAACTGGGCGCTGGTGAAGCCCTGAGTGGGCAGGACCAAAATGGCGGTGAAGGCGGAGACCGCCCCGGCGATGGCCCATGCCATGGTCGACATGCGGGCGGAGAAGACGCCGGCCAGCCGGGCCGCGTCCGCGTTGGCGGCGGAGGCCCTGATGGCCAGACCGGCCCGGCTCTTGCGAAGGAACCACACCAGCCCGATCACCAACACCGGTGTGACGAACAACATCGCCGAATACGAGGGCGTGACCCGCAGGGCCCGGATGTTGAAGTGGGGGAAGAACGGCGGCTGCGGGAACTGGTGGCCGGACCCGGCTTGGTTGTTGAGGACGAGCGAGAAGACGACGAGGAAGGCGGCCAGCCCGAGCGTGGCGACGATGCTCATGACGGCCGGCGCTTTGCGCAGCCGTCGGATCACGACGATCTCGCTGAGGCTGCCGACGAGGGCCGCAAAGGCGAGAGCCAGTGGGAAGGCAACCCAGTAGGGCACGTGCCAGCGGACGACGCTGAGCCCGAGCAGCGCAGCCGCGAAGGCGCCGATTTCGCCGTGGGCAAAGTTGATGATGCGGTTGGATCGATAGACGAGGACCAGCCCGACCGCGAGGATGCCGTAGAGCATCCCGGTGATGGCCCCGAGGACCACGACCTGGAAGGGGATCTGGAAGTGGCCGAGGGGTCCGTTGTGATGTCCCGAGCGCAGGCCGGAGTGCGCCAAAACGATGAGGGCGACGACGATGTCGGCGGCCACGGCGATCATCACGACGCGCTGCACTCGCGGCCCAGCCCATCCCCGCTCGTCCGGTCTCACAGTCGGCTAAGAGCCCACGCTGATCGGTCCGCTGGTGTATTGGAAGCACTGGCAGCCTGACTCGAACGTCAGGTCCCGGAAGCTGGTCACCCCGGCAACCCGGCCCGGCGCGAATCCCTCCGTGAAGGTCTCGGCCGTCGGGAAGGTCGTGAGGTTGGCGATACCGGCTCGCAACGTGGCCGGCGTCAGGCTTGTCGTGCCGACCAGGCCTTCGCGCAGCAGGGTGAAGGCGTCGCAGAAGCCCGTCATGACTCCCTCGATGTCGGGGTCGGTGATCGCGAGTCCGGCGGTGTGCATCAGATTGAGGCACTGCGTCGTGGCCGCGCTCGGTGGCGGCTCGTGGGAGAGGTCGACGTCAAGACCGGGCTCCCATCCCACCCCCTGAGCCCCCGCCAGTTGGCTGTCCGGGACGTTGGCCGCATCGAAGTAGGGCATGTCCCACGATGTGAGGAAATAGCGCGGCCGGTACCCCTGGCTGTTGGCCTCTGGCATGAAGAAGAAGGGGCCGCTGCTCGTCCCCCCGAGGAAGAACACCCGATTGACGCCATCGGTGTTGAACCTCAGCACGGCGTTGCTGATCTGGGCGGCCGGGCCGCCGATGTCGGCAACGGAGTTGTTGACGGTGATGACCGCATCATCGGTCAGCGACAGCCCATGCGCGGCGAGGCGCGGCTCGATGATATCGTCGGTGATGCGCTGCGTGTCCGGCGTGTCCGTGCGGACAAGGCCGATCTTGTCGCCGTGGCCCAAGAAGCCACTCGACACCATGTTGTCGACGATCGTCGTGTAGGCGTCGGGGTCGAGCTGGTTGGGCCAGTACAACGATCCGGCGTACTGCTGCATGTCGACGTGGTCCATGAGCCCGATGGCGCCGAGCACCCACGGCGTGGCGATGACCGGCGTGTTGTGCTGAGCGAGACAGCTGACCAGGTCGACGATGTCAACGCCCACGCCGATCACGGCGGCGACGTGGCTGTCTTCCGTGAAGGCCGTACACGTTGCCTGGGCCTGACCCGAGTAGGTCCCCGAGTCGATGTTGGTGGGGTAGTAGACGGGCACGATCCGATGACCGCCGATGCCCCCCTCGGCGTTGAGGGCACCAATGATCGCTTGCGCCTCTGCTTGGGGATCGCCGACGGCTTCACCCTTCAACCCGAAGGCGGAGACGACCGAGCTGTCGGCGGCGTCGGCGACGACCACCCCGAGCTTCACGGTCGCCGGGCCACCGCCACCAGCGCCCGCCCCGCTGGAGGTCGTCGGTCCGCCCGCGCTGCCGCTAGAGCCCACCGCAGCCAGGCCGGCGGTCCCTGATCCGAGGGCGCCAGGGCCTACGCCGCCGGACGCGCCGGCCGGCGCGGTGCCGTGGGCGGGCCCGCCGGAGGACCCCCCGAGCTCGCCGAAGCCTCCCTGAGCCGCCTGGCTACTGCTGGCGTGGCTGCCGCCCCCGAGGTCGAGGTGGAGTGGCTTGCCGGGGCTGGCGCAGCACGTGGCCGTCACGGTCAGCGCAACGAGCGCACCGATCGAGCGAATCGTCCGACGAGAGGTCGCTTGCTTCGTGGGCAACTACCACCCCATCTTGTGCCGGCGATCGTGAACCAACGTTACCGTAGCGCCCGTCAGTGGACTTGCCGATCCTCGCCCGCCCAAAAGGCGCTTCGAAGGGCCTTCTTGTCCGGCTTCCCGAGCCCCGTGAGAGGCAGCGAGTCGACGAAGTCGACGGACTTTGGCGCGAAGACGGCGCCCTTCTTGTCGTGCACCAGGGCGACCAACTCCTCGGCCGCCACCTCCTCGCCCGGACGGGTGACGATGATGGCCTTGACTGCCTCGCCCCATCGGTCGTCGGGTACGCCGATGACGGCGGCCATGGCGACGGCGGGGTGGGCGGTCAGCACGTCCTCGATCTCGCGGGGGAAGACGTTGAAGCCTCCGGTGATGACCATGTCCTTCTTGCGGTCGACGATGTAGAGGTAACCCTCGTCGTCGCGTCGCACCATGTCCCCGGTGTGAAGCCACCCATTACGGTAGGTCTCGGCTGTCAGATCAGGGCGCTTCCAATAACCGTCCGAGACCAGCCGACCGCGTACACAGATCTCGCCGACCTCGCCGTCGCCCACCTCTTGCTCGTCCTCGTCGTGAACTTCGACCTCGATGCCGGGGAGGGGATGGCCGCATGAGGCCATCAGGTGGGGCCTCGACATGTCGTGCTCGTCCTTGCGCAGCGCGGTGACCGTGGCGGGCGCCTCCGCCTGCCCGTACATCTGCACGAACACCTGGCCCATCCGGTCGAGGCCCTCGGCCAGGCGCGACGGTGACATCGGCGCCGCGCCGTACACGACCGTCTCGAGTGACGACAGGTCATGGTGGGCGAGGACACCCTGGTCGAGCATCACGTACAACATGGTCGGGACGATGAACGTGGCGGTGATGCGGTACTGCTCGATTGCCGCGCAAAATTGCTCGGGGTCGAATCCGGGCTGGAGGACGACGGTGCCGCCGTTGATCCAGGCCGGGAGGACGAAGGCGATCGAGGCGTGCGAGATGGGCGTTGCGGCCAAGTAGCGAAAGTTCTCGGTCGGCAGTTGCCAGCCGGGCATCGACATCATGGTCATCGTGGCCGGGCATCGATGCGGTTGGATCACGCCTTTGGGCTGACCGGTCGTGCCGCTGCTGTAGGTCAGTGAGGCGATGTCGGACTCGGTAGGCACCGGCTTGATCGGCTCGCTCGACTGCTTCTCGGACGCGGCGCGCAGATCCTCGCCCTGCGCGGAGGGTCCGATGGACAGGAGGAGCGCGGGTCGTGATATCGCGGCCGCCACCTCGGCGACGCGGTCGTCGAACCGGGCCCCGTCGAAGACCAAGGCCTTGGCTTCGGAGTCCTCGAGGATGAAGGCCATGTCGGCGGCCGACGTCAAAGGGTGAAGGGCGCTGGTGCGGCACCCAAGCGCGGTCGCGGCCAGTCCGACGAAGACGGCCTCGGGAATGTTGCCGCAGAGGTTGACGACCCCGTCGCCGGGACCGAGCCCGCGCGCCGCCAGCTCCCGGGCGATCTGGGAGATCCGGGCGAGGGCCTCGCGGTAGGTGATCTCCCTGCCTTCGTGAATAAAGGCAATGCCATGCGGATACCGGCGCAGCGCGGCCAGCCCAATCGCCGGGAACGTCGTCCCGTTGTGAAGCTCAGACATGCTCCATTCCCCCTCCTCTGGCCCCTCCTGTGGAGCGTCGACCTCAGCGTAAAGTATCGTTCACACCTGAATTTCGGTAGTGCGACATCGGGGGGATTGTGACGCTGACGACCGACCAGGGCCTCACCGACGAGCAACGTGTCGACGCACTGATCGATGAGTTGTTGAGCAAGCACGACCCGGCGACGACCGACCTCAAGGAGGTCTGGGGCGCCCAGTTTGATCTCGGGCTGGCCTGGGTCCACTTCCCGGTTGGTCGGGGAGGGCTCGGGCTCGAGGCCAAGTTGCAAGAGCAGATCGACGAGCGCCTCCTTGACGCGGGAGTGCCGTCCAACATGCTCATCAACATGATCGGTGTGGGGATGGCGTCACCGACGATCCTGGCTCACGGGACCGAAGCGCAATGCGACCGGTACCTTCGGCCGGCGTTTGCCTGCGAGGAGATCTGGTGTCAGTTGTTCTCCGAGCCGGGTGCAGGCTCGGATCTGGCCGGCCTGGCGACCCGCGCCGAACGCGACGGAGACGAGTGGGTGGTCAACGGCCAGAAGGTGTGGACGACGATGGCCCACATGGCCCGGTGGGGTCTGCTCTTGGCCCGTACCGACCCCGAGCAGCCCAAGCACAAAGGACTCAGCTACTTCATCATCGACATGCACGCGCCGGGGGTCGACGTGCGCCCACTGCGCCAGATGACCGGCGACGCCGAATTCAACGAGATCTTCTTCACCGACGCCCGGATCCCTGACACCAACCGGCTGGGGGACGTCGGCGAGGGCTGGCGGGTCGCCCTCAGCACGTTGATGAACGAGCGGGTGACCGTCGGCAGCCTGGCCAAGGAGCGCCCTGGTCACGGTGACATCGAGCATGCCGTCCGCGCCTGGCACAACTACGGGGGAGGGGACCCCGTCCGCCGCGATCAGTTGGCTCAACTCTGGGTGGAGGCCGAGGTCCTACGCCTGACCAACTTCCGTGCCCAGGAGATGCGCAAGCGAGGGAGCCCCGGCCCGGAAGGCACCATCCTCAAGCTCGGTGTCGCCGAGCTCAACCAGCGCATCTTCGAGTTCACCATCGCCATGATGGGTCCCGAGGGTGCGCTGATCTCGGACTATGAGATGCGGCGGCCCGAAAGCATCGGCGCGGGCAACTTCAGCGGGGGCCAGCTCGACATCGTCAAGATGTGGCTGGCCTCGGTCGGCACCACGATCGGCGGCGGTACCGGCAACATCGCCCGCAACATCATCGCCGAGCGCATCCTCGGCCTACCGGGTGAACCGCGGACCGACAACACGCTCCCCTGGAGTCAGGTACCCAGAAGCTGACCCTACGCGGGGGGCACGACCGGTAGCACGATCCGAGAGGCGCGGTCTCCGCCGTGATAGACGTTGATTGTCGGCGTCTCCTCGGCGGCGATGGGCTGGAGGTTGTCCTGATCGGCGCCGGCGATGGCAAGCCGGATGGCATGCCCGGCTTTGAACATCCACGAGACCGGATACAGGTCAAACTCCAGCTCGATGACCTCTCCGGGAGTGAGCGCCACATCGTCGATGCTCCGGAAGGGCCGGTAGGGCCCAGGCAACCAGTAGGGGGCCGGCTCGGGCGAGACGGTCCGCGCCCGGCCCCGGAGATAGGCGTCGGTGACGACGAGTATCTCGCCGGTCGGGCTCACGTCCTCGAGATAGGTGAGGAACGCACCATCGGTGGCGGTCGAGCTGACAAACAAGGTGACGAGGGGATGTCCGGTGACCACGACGTCCTCGGCCAACGGACGCGAGGTGTAGGTCAACAATTGGCGGTCGCGCTCGGCCCTGCCCGGGTACTGGACGGGGTAACGCCCGCCGCCCAGGTGCTTGCCGAAACGGGAGTGGACACCGGTGCCGGCCGTGAAGTCGACGCGGTACGCGTCATGAGACTCCGTCGCGCCGGGACCGTCGCCTGAGAGGGCCCCGTACGCGCCCAGGTGATAGGGCGTCGGGACGGCCGTCGGGATCGGCCACTCGTCGGTCGTCTTCCACTTCTCCTCGCCCATGGTGAAGTAGTGGATCGGAGCCTCCGTCGACAGACCGTGGTCGGTGTCGCGCAGGTAGAGATCGAAGAAGCGCACGATCTCGGCGACGTGGTCGAAGTCGGTGGGTCGCTTGTCGCTGATCAGTGGGCTCGAATACCACCGGCCTCCGTGGGGCCACGGACCGATGACGATCCGGCTACCCGGGTTGGGGACCGTTTTAAACAAGCTGATCATCTCTCGCGGGAACGGTCCGTCGTGCCACCCGGCGAAGCAGTAGATCGGGATCTCCGACGCCCGCATGTCGGCGGCGTGGGTGAACGGGCTCTGGGTCTCGATGGTCGCCTCGATCGACGAGAACGGCAGGCGGTCGTCTCGGTGGGTGATGGTCAGCAGGTCCTTGTCGAAGGCCTCGTTGTTGACGTGCTCGGCGACGGCCTGGCGCAGCAGGCTGCGATCGGTGTCCTCGTCGGCCGGCGTGATGCCCTTCACCATCAGTCGCATCAGCAGCTGCGCCACCTTGTTTTCCGGCATCTCATAGAGGCGGTTGGTGTCCATGGCCCGGACCAGAGCGCCGATGTCTCGCGTAAACCGGGTGGCGTTGATGCCACCCGGATGGATGGCGCCGAAGATGTCAAACACGGTGAACCGCGGGCAGATGGCTTTGAGCGCCGGGTGCTTGGTGGTCGTGAGCCACTCAGCCGTCATACCGACGGCCGAGATCCCGACGGCCCCGACGTTGCCGTTGGACCAGGGTTGCGAGACGATCCAGTCCATGATGTCGGAGCCGTCGGCGATGGCGTCGGGCATGCCGACCGACTTCTTGGTGCCGAAGGACGCGCCGGAGCCGCGCAAGTCCATGTTGACGTTGGCGTAGCCATAGCGGCAGATCGTCTCGGCGAACTCGGCTTGGCCGACGATGGACAGCTTCTTGACCACCTTCTCGAACACGGGTGCGCGGAACTCCATAGACCGGAAGTACGGCGTTTGCGTGAGGATGGTGGGCACGCGCTCGCCGGCGGGCAGGCCCTCCGGCCGGTACAGGTCCACGGCGATGCGGGTGCCGTCTCTCGCCGCCACGTACGTCGACGATCGGACGGTTGCCGCGAACCGCTTCGGCGGCGCCGACCTTGGCTCTGTGGTCCACCACGCGCCGTCTGACGTTGCTCCGCTGGACTGGCGCGCCATGGTGAGACCCCTTCCTTCACGCTTGCGCTGGATGCTACAGGGCATTGACAAGAATGTGAACCAGCGGTCACAGTTGCGGCGGGGGAGGAGATCAACTCATGACGATGCTTCTGCAAGCGACGACCAAGCTCGAGGACCTCACTGTTTTGCGCGAGGCCCTCGACTGGCTCGGCGAGGTAGTGGGGCACGCGGAGGGGCTGCTGAGCTTGCGCGTGTTCCAGGATCAAAGCGACCCGTCGCGGGTGACGATGCTCGAGGAGTGGGAGAGCGCCGAGGCCTTCCAGGCGTCGTTCGTCAGCTACTCCGTCGAGCAGCGGGGAGAATTCCTCGCCCGCCTGGGGCTTACGGCGGACAGCTTCGAACGGGCCTTGTGGCAGTCAACCGGCATCGAGTTCCCGTAGCCCCGTGGGCCGCCGTCGCGGCCGGCGTCATCGCACTCTTGGGCTCGCTGTCGCTGGTGCCGGCCCGCGCCGCGCCATCGCCGTCAGAGGCCTACACGACGACTGAGCAGTACATCCGGTCGTTCGACGGCACGCTCCTCCACGCGTATGTCTTCCGTCCCGCCGGCGTGCCCGCCGCTCACCGCACGCCGGTGATCGTGGAGTTCACGCCGTATGACAACACGGGCGGCAACGTCGCCGGCACGCCGAGTCCGACCAACGACGCCGCGGCCGCGCCGGATACCGACGATCCCAATGGTCTGGTGCTCGCCGGCATGTTTGCCCGGGGCTACACCTATGTCGAGGTGGCCGATCGGGGTACGGGCGGCAGCGGCGGATGCTTCGACGTGTGGGGTCCGGATAGTCAACAAGACACCAAGACCGTGATCGAGTGGGCCGCATCCCAGAGGTGGTCCGACGGCAAGGTGGTCATCTGGGGCGAGAGCGCCGGCGCCGAGAGCGCGCTCGATGCCATCGCCATGCACCCCAAGGGTCTGGTCGCCGCCGTCCTTGTCCAGGCGCCCGACCCGTCAGACGAGGTCTGGACCAACGGCATCCGCAACACGGCGGCCGGCACCATCTGGGGGCCGACGTGGCTCATCGATCAGTTGGAGCCTCCCAGCCTGTTTTCCTCGGGGGAGTACTGGTACAACTCCCAGGTCGACCACACCCGCCCGGGTTGTCCGGCTATCCAGGCCGTGGCCGTCTACAGCCAACCGACCAGCCCGTATTGGTTGGCTCGCGACTGGGTCCTCGACGCCGACAGGGGGTCGAGCCTGCCCATCGTCTACCTCGGCGGCTTCATGGACTTCAACGCCAAGGAGGAGGCGTCGATCGCCCTCTTCAACTCCTTCACCGGACCGCACCGTGCCTTCTTCGGTCCGTGGATCCACATCGGCCCCCAGGTGGACAACGGTGAGCCCACCATCGGATCGGTGGCCCTGGCGTGGTTTGACCACTTCGCCCGCGGCAAGCCACTGGCGCCGTCGCCGCCGGTGCTCGTGCAGGGCGTCGACGGGAAGTGGCGCGCCGAGCAGGCGTGGCCCCCACCTGACGCCACACCGTCGAGTCTGGAGCTGCACGCCGGCTCCTACGCGCTGACCGCTGGCAACAACGAGGAGACGCAGTTGCCGAGCGCCCTCTCGGGCGAGGTGACCGGCAACGTTCCCGGGTCCGGCCCGATCCTCGCCGACGTACCCTTGCCGACGGGCAAAGGCGCGTGGACCTTCACGCAGCCTCTGCCCTACGACGTGAGGTTCGCCGGATTCCCGACGCTCAGCGCCGACGTGCAGGAGACGGTGCCGGCCGACGATCTCGTCGCCCTCATCTACGACATCAATCCCGATGGAGCCGCCACCTTCGTTGATCGAGGTGCCGAGTTGCTAACGCAGAGCGGGCACGTGAGCTTCCAGATGATGCCGGAGGACTGGAGGTTCGAGGCCGGTGATCGCATCGGCATCCTCCTCACCGGCGACGACGACCTCTGGTACGAGCCCCGCGATCAGGCGCCTGTCACCGTCGTCGGCGGGAGCCTTTCGATCCCGGCCCTGCGCTGCCTTCGCGAGACGTTCTTGACGGCACCGACGCTCAACTTCATCCCGCGTCCGGTGCCCGCCCCCTTCGTCGTCCCCTCGGCGACCCTCGCCGCCGACGCCATCCACATGCCCCTGCCGCCGGCCATGAAGGCATGCTGAGACTGGCCGACTGAGCTACGACGACTTGGCGCCACCTGACGGAGCCAGGTCAGATAGGGAGCGATGGTTGGGGCGGTAGCACCCGGGTGGGACCCGGTCTGGTTGGTGCTCGCCGGTTTCACCGCTGGTCTGGTCGGAAGCATCGCCGGTTTGGCTTCGCTGATCAGCTACCCGGCCTTGCTGGCCCTGGGTCTCTCGCCGGTGACCGCCAACGTCTCCAACACCGTGGCCTTGGTGTTCAGCAGCGTCGGGTCGATCTGGGGCTCGGGGCCCGAGCTGGCCGGACAGCGGACGCGGGCATGGCACCTCGTCCCCATTGCGGTCGTGGGCGGGATCGTCGGCGGTGTCCTCCTGCTCGAAACCTCGTCCACCGGCTTCGCGCTCGCCGTGCCGTGGCTCATCGGGCTGGCCTCCCTCGGCATCCTCATCCGTCGCAAGCCCGGCCGTCCGCCTCCGGTCGACGGCGCGCTACCGAGTTGGAAATTGGGCGGTGGCGTCTTCCTCATCGGCGTCTACAGCGGCTACTTCGGCGCCGCCGCCGGCGTGCTGCTGCTCGCCCTCCTCCTCGTCACCACGGTGGAGTCATTGCCCCGATGCAACGCCCTCAAAAACCTGCTCGCCGGCCTGGCCAACGGCGTTGCCGCGGTGATCTTCGTCGCCTTCGCCTCCGTGCGGTGGATGGCCGTCCTCCCGCTCGCCGTGGGTTTCCTCGGCGGCGGCCGGCTGGGCCCGGTGATCGTGCGCCGGGTGCCGGCGCGTCCGCTCCGCGCTCTCATCGCGCTCGCCGGCCTCGGGTTGGCCATCCATCTCGGTCTGGATGCCTACGGCTAGGCCCCGATGTCGGACTTGGCCGCGAGCACGTCGGCGGTGATGCAAGATTTACGCATGCCGGGACGACTTGCTCGAGACGATGAGGTCAAGACGTGGCAGCAGGAGGGCTGGGTGCTCCTCGACGGTCTCGTCGACACCGACACCATCGACGCCGCCCTCGAGGACGTCTGGAACGTCCTTCCCCGTCCGGAGAAGTTCCACGCCGATCCAGATCGCCACACACCGGCGGGCAAAGAGACGGCGCGGCTCCGGCGGGGATATCCCGAGATGCCCGAGCACGGTCCGGCGTTCAGGCCCGAGCAGCACCGGTGGGGTCGCGAGTTCCCGTTCTGGGGGAGTGGCGCCCTCAACCGTCTCACCGTGCATCCCGCCATCGTCGACTTTATGGAGCGGGCCTTGCAGACGCCCGATATCCGCGTCTATCAGACCGGCCTCGCCGCCAAGTACACCGGCGATGCCGACTACGAGCAGCCCATGCACACCGACCGCAACCACTCCTTCCTCCCGGCGTCGGAGGGTCCGCCGTGGTGGCACGTCGAGTCATTCCTCTACCTGTCCGACATCGACGACACGTCCGCTCCTACTCATTTGGTGTCCCGCAGTGATTCGGTAGGGAGGTCGACCAACTCGATCTACATGCCGGACCAGGATCCCGAGCTGTACGCGAGCGAGCGGGGGGCCACCGGAGTTCGCGGCTCGTTGATCGCCTATCGCAACGACGTCTTCCACCGGGGCGTCGACATCACCAAGCCGGGCGGCTCGCGGTTCCTGTTCAACGTCAGCTACAAGGTCGCGGGCTTGGACTGGATCGGCTTCCACGCCCCGCAGTCCAACTCGACGCATCCGGGATGGGTCCAGTTTGTCGAGGGCTCGACGCCGCGCGAGCTCGAGCTGTTTGGGTTTCCACCCCCCGGTCATGAGGTCTGGACGACAGCGCTCATCGACGCGACGGCGCTCCGCTACCCCAAGCTGGATCTCGAGCCGTGGCGGGCCAAGGTCAGCGCCTGATGGCGAGCGACCTGGTCACGGAAGTCGCCGAGAGTCTGGCCGCGATGGCTCACCTGCCGTACATGGGAGAGCCGGTAGACCAACGGGCCCATGCTCTCCAAGCCGCTGGCTTCGCCTTGGCCGCGGGCGCCGACGACGAGCTCGTCGTCGCCACGCTTCTTCACGACATCGCCCGCGTGTCCGGCGATGGATCGACTCCTCACGCCCGAGCCGGGGCCGAGTGGTGCGGCTCGCGATTCTCGGACCGCGTGGCCTGGCTGGTGGGTGCGCATGTGAGCGCCAAGCGCTATCTCGTCGCTACCGACCCCTCGTATGGCGATGACTTGACGGGTGCCTCGCAGGAGTCGCTTCGACATCAGGGCGGTCCGTTCACTCCGACCGAGGCGGCTCAGTTTGCCGGCCACCCCTGGGCGGCCGACGCCGTCCGTCTACGCCGCTGGGATGACGCCGCCAAGGTTCCCGGCGCGCCCGAGCCCGAGGAGGCGGTGGTGTTGCAACTCGTCGCCGCCGTCGGCGCGCCGCCGACGGCGCGCCGCTCGCCCGAGTAAACCCAAGATGAACACTTTGTCACGAAGGGCACCCTGGCTAGATAAATCCGACTGACTCGCGCGAAGGTCAGCGCCATGGATCGGGCCATCGTGGTCGGCGGCGGCATCCTCGGGAGCATGCACGCCCTCCTCTTGCGTCGAGCTGGCGTCGAGGTCGTGCAGCTCGAGGCCGGCCCGGCGGCAGCAGGAGCGTCGGTCCGCAACTTCGGTCTGGTCTGGGTCAGTGGACGGCGCACCGGCGCCGAGTTGGCCGCGGCGCAGCGCGCCCGCCAGCTCTGGGAGGAGATCGGCGGCGCCATTCCCGGCGTGGGCTTCCGGGCCGACGGCTCGTTGACGGTCGCGGTCGAGGCCGTGGAGGCCAAGATCATGGCCACCTACGCCGCGGGGCCGGAGGCGGCGGCCCGCGACACCACCTTCGTGCCGGCCGACGAGGTGACCCACATCAATCCGGCCATCCGAGGCGAGACGCAGGGCGCTCTGTGGTGTCAGGCCGATGCCATCGTGGAGCCGCGGCTCGCCGTCGGGGCCATTCGCGATCATCTGGCCGCCCGCCCGGGCTTCCGCTTTGAAGCCGGCCGGCGCGTCGTCGAGGCCGGTACCGGATTTGTCGTTGACCATCTCGGCGAGCGCTGGGAAGCCGACCTCGTGATCGTGGCGACCGGAGCCTGGTTTGACGGTGTCTTCGGCGACCGGCTCGTCAGTGCGCCCGTGAGGAAGGTCCGACTTCAGATGATGCAGACGGAGCCCTACGGGCCGCGGCTGACGACGTCCGTCGCGGACGCGGACTCGATGCGGTATTACCCGGCTTACCCGACGAGCTTGGTCGAGGGTCTGCCGCCTCAGTCAGCCCTGGCCGCCCGCCACCATCTGCAGTTGCTTCTGGTGCAGCGGGCCAATGGTTCGCTTACCATCGGCGACACCCATGCGTACGACGAACCTTTTGAGTTCGATCTCGACGAGGCGCCTTACGCCGAGTTGTTGCAACGGGCCGAAAGGATCCTGGGCGCGCCCGTGCCGCCCGTCACGCGGCGGTGGGAGGGCGTCTACTGCCAGTGCACCGACGACCATCTCTGGTATCGGGAGCAGGTCGAGCCGGACGTGTGGTTGGTGACGGCGCCCGGAGGGCGGGGCATGACATGCTCGCCGGCCATCGCCGAGGAAACCCTGGCCGGGATGGCGCTGTGATCACGCTCGTCTGCCTTGATATGGCCGGCACCACCGTCGACGATGCCGGGACGGTCGAGGATGCGTTTGCCGTAGCCATGGAGTCCGAGGGTATTGCCGCCGGCACTGACCGCTTCGACCGAGCCTTGGAGTACGTCCGCCTCACGATGGGCCAGTCCAAGATCGCCGTGTTCACCGCGTTGTTTGACGGGGACGGCCCCCGGGCCGAGCAGGCCAACAAGTCCTTTGAGGTGGCGTATCAGACTCTCATCGGTGCCGGCCGGGTCGCCGCACTGCCGGGCGCGGAGGCGGCGATCGCGTCGCTGCGCGAGGCCGGCCGGAAGGTGGCCTTGACCACGGGCTTCTCGCCTGCGACGCGTGACGCCATCCTCGATGCCGTCGGCTGGCGTGATCTCGTGGATCTCGTCGTATCGCCGGGCGAAGGTGGCCGAGGTCGGCCCTTCCCTGACATGATCCTGCATTCGCTCCTGACTCTCGGGACCGAAGCTGTCGCCGACATTGCTGTTGCCGGCGACACCACCAGCGACCTGCTCGCCGGCCATCGTGCCGGCGCGTCGATCGTCGCCGGTGTGCTCACTGGTGCTCACGACGCCGCCACCCTCGCGACGGCCCCACATACCCACATCCTGCCCAACGTCACCGACCTGGCCGAGTTGATCCTCGCCGACTGAACCTCAAGGAGACCACGTATGGACATCAGCAAACGACGCCTGCTCGCCCTCGGGCTTGTTGTGACTTTGGGCGGCGCCGCCTGCAGTAGTAGCTCGAAGTCGAGCAGCACCCCGGGGGTCGACGCGGCGACGGCGACGTCTGCAGCGGCGTTCGGCGGGATGGCGGGGTTGGTCAGTGCTGCGCAGAAGGAAGGGACGCTCAACGTCATCACCCTTCCCAACGACTGGGCCAACTACGGCAACATCATCAAGGACTTCAGCGCCAAATACGGGATCACCATCAACTCCGAAAACCCGGACGGCTCGAGCCAGGACGAGATCAACGCCGTCGAGCAGCTGAAGGGCCAGTCCCGCGCCCCTGACGTCTTGGACGTCGGCAGCTCCTTCGCGTTGACAGCCGACGCGTCGCACCTTCTGGCTCCGTACGAGGTCCAGTCCTGGGACAGCATCCCCACGATCGCCAAGGCCGCCGACAGCACCTGGTATGCCGACTACGGGGGCTATGTCGCCATCGGGTATGACTCGTCGAAGATCAAGGTCCCTCCGACATCGTTCGCCGACCTGCTGAAGCCGATCTACAAGGACAAGGTGGCCATCAACGGCAACCCGACCGAGGCCGGTGCCGCCTTCGCCGCTGTGTACGCGGCGGCGCTCGCCAATGGTGGGTCGTTCAGCAACATCGCCCCCGGCATCGCCTACTTCGCCAAGCTGCACAGCATCGGCAACTTCGTGCCCGTCAAAGGTGGTGCCGCCACGGTGCAGAGCGGACAGACGCCCATCCTGATCTGGTGGGACTACCTCCAGGCGTCAGAGGTAGCCAGCGAGGTGCCGACCTGGAAGGTGGTCATCCCGACCGACGGGCACTACGCCTCGTACTACGACCAGG